>JAAUYH010119115.1_pt1 | contig 18507 bp, 17 predicted proteins | sample 7278061 | NCBI WGS metagenome assembly JAAUYH01 (sample SAMN14350203, study PRJNA611818) | marine sediment metagenome | isolation source: surface marine sediment (0.6m) | place: French Polynesia: Moorea | collected 2018-08 | reverse complement strand
GGGAAATAGGGGTATGGATAATAAGGAAGAATAGCACTGTTTTCTACCTCAACAGAATTGAGTGAAGTGCTGTTGATAAGGGTTGGTTCAACGGTAGAAGAAAAGAAAAAGGAAGTTTGGTCGCCATACAGAAGGTCATCACCCTTTCCTCCGTCAAGGGAGTCATGTCCTAACCCTCCCACAAGGGTATCATTACCTGAACCCCCCACAAGGGTATCATTGTTGGGGAAATAGGGGTATGGGTAACGAAGAAGACTAGAACTGTTTTCCACCTCAACGGAATTGAGGGGAGTGCTGTTGATAGAGGTCTGTTCAAGGGTAGAAGGAAAGAAAAAGAAAAAACTGTTATCTCCAAAAAGAAGGTCATCACCCTCTCCTCCATCAAGAGAGTCATTTCCTAAACCGCCGACCAGGGTATCATCACCTGAACCGCCTACAAGGGTGTCATTATCGAGGAAATAGGGGTATGGGTAACGAAGAAGACTAGAACTACTTTCCACCTCAACGGAATTCAGGGGAGTGCTGTTGATAAGGGTCGGTTCAATAGTAAAAGGAAAGAAAAAGAAGGTTTGGTCGCCATACATAAGGTCATCACCCTCTCCTCCATTGAGAGAATCGTTACCATGACCTCCCACGAGAGTATCATTTCCTAAACCCCCCACCAGGGTGTCATTGAAAAGGTAGTTGAATAGTGGTCGACGATAGGTTAATGACTCAGAGGTAGACAGAATATTACTGAGGTCTGAGGTGCTTACACTCTCAAAGGTAGTTAGGGGAAAATCCACGATAGGTGGTTCATCGATAATAAAAGAGTCGTGGAAAAAGAAAAAACTGTTATCTCCAAAAAGAAGGTCATTGCCCTCTCCCCCATCGAGAAAATCGTTACCGTTGCCACCAATGAGGGTATCATTTCCTGAACCTCCCATCAGCGTATCATTTCCGTCTCCTCCATCAAGGGAGTCACGGCCACTTTCTCCATCGAGAGAATCATTTCCCTGTTGTCCGCTGAGGGTATCATCTCCTTCTCTTCCAAAAATAACATCGTTGCCACCTACTCCACTAAGGACATCGTCTTTTTCAGTACCAACAATGAACAAATCCGGGGGATTGGGAGGAGCAATAATCTCTGGTTCTGTAGGAAATAGTTGAAAAGTTGTCTGATCTAGAGTCGTCATAGTTTTAACCACATGATTGAAAATATATTCACTATAAAAGAAACCTTTTGTTGTATTCTTTTGACCTAATTCTAACTGAGTGGGTCATCTTTTTCGAGTTAAGAACAGATTAACGTAAATTGTCTTACTCATGTAGTTTTATAATATAAGCAGTCTAAATAGACTAAATCATTTCTGAACAACAACACAGGCATCCTGCCCGTTAAAAGTTAGACGCTTGTCCTACAATTTTCGCCATTCATTTAGACTGATATAAATGAGTAAAATCATGGAAAAAAACTTATACTTTATCTCAAAAAATACTAAACTTCAAGGAACCTTAACCTTACCCGATGATGTAGATAAACCCCCTGTCTGTTTATTGATTGGGGGTTCTTTTCCTCAAACTCGTGATGGTAATTTAGATAATTCTAAAAAAGACTGGTTTCCTGTTACGTTACCTGAGAGAAATTTGTTTAAAGATGAAGCTAAACTGTTTAAAGAATTGGGATATGCTACGTTTAGATACGATAAAAGAGGCTGTGGACAAAGTGAAGGAGATTGTAACACGGTTAATTTATTTGACTTGGTTGATGATGCCAGAGAAGCCATTAAATGGTTACAACAATTACCCGAAGTTGATAATAATAAAATTGGTCTTTTAGGACAAAGTGAAGGGGCTGTCATTGCTTTAATGTTGGCGGCTGAGGATTTAGATATAGGGTTTTATATTTGGCAAGGAGGTGTATTCAATAATTTAGAAACTATTTTGTATTGGCAACGGGATAATTTTTGGAAATTAGAACAAAATGCTATTAATAACTTCAAAAATACATTCCCTTTGATGTATTGGGTATATGCTCAACTCGATGAATTATCTGATAAAATTAAACAAGGAGACCCTTATTTCAGATTAGGAGACGAAACTTGGTCAAAAGACTTTTATCTTTCTCTGTGGAAACAACATTATGATCATCCACCTTCTGGGTTTATTGATAAAATAAATTGCCCTGTTTTATTATTACATGGGGAACTCGATCATAATACCCCTTCTACAGAAGCATTGTTAACAAAAGAAGCGTTAAATAACGCAGGAAATTATCAAGTCACCACTCATATTTTCCCAGGGTTAGATCATAGTTTTAGACGACTGGGAACACCAGATGAAGACTTTGTGACAGCGATGAAACGTCCCCTTGATCCTGACGTGATTGAAGCCATTAAACACTGGATTACTAACCTTAATAAGTAATAAATTATCATGCAAGACGACAAAATTAACCCATTAAGCCAAAAAGTTGACGATTTGGTTTCAGACCATCAACAAACAGATGATCATACAGGATGGTTTGATGTTCTTTATCGAAACGCATCTGGAAATCCTGAACAAATTCCGTGGGCAAGAATGCAGCCTCATCCTTGTTTAAAAAATTGGTTAGAAACTGTAGAAATTATCAATAAAAAAGCCTTAGTTATTGGCTGTGGTTTAGGAGATGATAGTGAAATTTTAGCGCAAAAAGGAGCAAAAGTAACGGCTTTTGATATTGCACCGTCATCAATTGAATGGTGTAAAAAACGCTTTCCTAATAGTTCTGTTGATTACTTAGTCGCAGACTTATTAAAGTTAGCTCCCAGTTGGAAAAATAGTTTTGATCTTATTTTTGAATCACGAACGATTCAAGCATTACCTCTGAAGATTAGAGCAGAAGTTATAGAAGCGATCGCAACCCTATTAAAACCAAGAGGAACCCTATTAATTGTTACTCATCTTCGGGAAACAAAAGATAGTCCTGACGGACCTCCTTGGCCAGTGTCAGAAGAAGAATTATCACAATTATCTAATTATGGTTATGAAGAAATAGCGAGAACCCCTTACATTTCTCCAAACCTCCCATCCATTCAACAAGCATTGATTGAATATCAAAGAAACCTATAATAAATTAACGATCAAAATACAAATTTTTCCCACACTTCCCACACTCAACTTAACTAGAATATTGATACACCCGATTGAAAAGCACTTGCCAATTTTCTAATGTGTAACCATATTGTGCTAAATATTTTGATTTATCATCTTTTGGCTGATAAACGAGTAAATATCTAGTCAACTTTGCATTTTCAATGACTAGGTTAGATGACATTTTCATAAGCTTATAGTCATAATAAACTTAAAAAGGTGGGAATTTCCCACCCGACATTAATTATGCACCTACTGCTTCTTTCGCTGCGTACATCACTTCTAAGGTAATCTCAGAAAATCCTCGTTCACGGGCAAATTTTTCTGTATTTCGCTTCACTTTACCCCGAACAAAACCAGGAACCTTATTCAATTCTGCTTGTGCTTCTTTGTTCCAATTCAAATCAGAATCAGCCGAAATTCCTTTCGTAATTACCTCTTTTGTATCATGACCACCAAAGATTTCTAAAAGATGGTCTTCCATGCCCAACGTAAAGGAATTATACACTAAATCTGCAATCTGATTTGTCCCTTCATAACCACAGAAAGGTTTATACCCAATGGGGAAGTTTTGAATGTGAATGGGTGCAGCAATAACCCCACAAGGAATGTCTAATCTTTTGCCGACATGACGTTCCATTTGCGTCCCAAAAATGGCAGAAGGTTCGATACGAGCGATCGCATCACCAATCTCTCCATTATCATCACTAATTAGCACTTCATCGCAATATTCGCTCACTTGTTCTTTGAACCAGTCTGCGTCATATTTACAATAAGTTCCCGCTAAAACCACATGAATTCCCATCTCCCGTGCTAAGATTTTAGTCAGAGCAACAGCATGAGTATTATCCCCAAAAACAACGGCTTTTTTACCGGTTAAATTTTGACAGTCAATAGACCGAGAAAACCAAGCAGCTTGGGACACATATAATGTCTGTTCGTTGATATAGTCTTCATAATCAACATTAGCCCCTTGCTCATTAATTATCTGTTGAATTTTGCGAATACATCTGGCTGTTTCTACCACACCCATCGGGGTAATATCTACATAAGGAAGGTTAAATTCTTCCTGTAAATATTGAGCCGTTGTTAACCCTAATTCCCGATAAGGGACTAAATTAAACCACGCTTTCGGTAAATTTTTTAAATTGTGAACCGATGCACCATCAGGAATCACTTCATTAACTTCAATTCCCAAATCTGCCATTAATTGTTTTAACTCTCGACAGTCATGTTGGTTATGAAAACCAAGCGTAGAAATACCGATAATATTAACGGAAGGATTTTCCGTTTTTTCTGTCGGTAATTGATTTTTTTTCTTAGCTTTTTCTAAGTAAAACTTAACAATTTGATGAAGGGTTCTATCTGCAGCTTGTAACTCGTTATAACGATAATGATTAACATCCGCTAATAAAACATCCCCTTGTGCATCCATTTGGGCGCGATCTACAAAATTAGCTAAATCTTCTTGTAAAATACTGGAGGTACAAGTGGGGGTTAAAACGATTAAATCCGGGTTTTCTTCTCCATCTTTACGAACAATATTATTAACGACTTTTTCTTGGGACCCCCGCGCTAAAACGTTGCGATCTACAATACTGGCAGTGACGGGGGTAAAGTCTCTTTCTCGTTCTAACATCGATCGCATGACGTTAAAATAATCATCTCCCAAGGGTGCGTGCATAATTGCATGGACGTTTTTGAAAGAACTTGCAATGCGGAGGGTTCCAATGTGGGCCGGGCCAGCATACATCCAATAGGCCAGTTTCATAACGTTCTCCTAATCTGTGAAATAAGACGTGATAATGACACGCTGATAAGCTGTTTTTGATTGTCTCAAAGTTGTTGCGTTTATTGAGTGTCTGCTTAAATAATGTTACATAAAGCAAAATTGGCTCTATCCCTTATTTGAACTGGGTTTGGGGCTTGTTTTGACAACTTTTTACTGCTTTGATTTTAATTAATCTTAATGTTGTGTGAAGATTCTTTCTTTTTGTTGAAATGAACAATAATGATAATTGGGTTCCTAATTTTCAACCGTCTTAATTATCAAAACTAAGGTAAATATTTCTGCACAACATTCCAACCGCTTAAACTCACCATAACAAAGCTAAGAAATAGCATAATATTTGTCCCAATATGTAACCATCGCATTGTTGGTTTTTCTGAACTAATTTGTGTCGCAGCAGTAGCAGAAATTAACACTAAAATAACCGTTAATAAACCAGCAATTAAATGCCAAGAATGACCTAAACTACCGTAATGTCCTAACGTTCCCACTAATCCAATCACTAATAATAATAAGACCAACATTACCATGATTGAACCAATAATATAATGAAGCGATCGCAACCAGACATCCGAAGAAGATGTACTCTTACGACGGTAAAACATCCATACCCCTGATCCCCCTAACAAAAAGTAGGCAAACAAAGATAAACCCATAGACCAAGCTGCAATTTTCCATAGCCATAAAAAAGATGGTAGATTCATAATTTAACTATTAATACTGCTTAATTCTTATAATTTTTCTCACACCATAATTATTGTACCTGATCCCCGAAAAAAAAAGCCCCAATGGGGCGATCTCAGCTAGAAATTTTCAATGATGAATTGTCATTATTCGACCTTCTAAACTAATGCAGCTTTTAAATTAGAGAGTGGATAATTGTGTTTATCACTTACTTGTATGGTTTGTTTTTTATCAGTAGAAGCAGTAACAGAAACAAATTCTTCCTCTATTTCGTCATCGCTTCCATCACTTATACAAAGACGTTCACAAGGAATGGTATCTGAGAGAATAGCACTAGCCATCATTCCCGTATGAATTTCCAGTTGTGCTTTGGGCAAAGCTTCAAAAACAAGTCGTTGTCCTGGAAAAACAACTCGCTCAAAATACCAATTTTCTATGTTGGTAATACGAGCAACTTGAATGTGATTCGTCGCGTTTACATAGCAGCAAAGTAGTGCGTTTCTTTGCCCAGTTGGAATGGGATCAAGGATCTGAGCCATAATAATTGAGGCAATTTAGTTTCTGATTGTTCATTTCTTCTTTACACTAACACTCAGTGATCCCCGTTAGCTGTAATCAATATTACATTCAATATTTTTCTTACAGGGTATAGCATACTACTATGGTACTATGATATAATATGTTAAAATTTTATAAAGGCAATTTTCAGGTATTCTAACCTAAGTAAAAAGCCTTATTGAAGCCAACTTCAGCCGATCGCCTCTTCAATTATCCACTTGCTGACTGGTGAAAATCTCGTTAAAGTTAAGATATATTACAAGTTCTCAGTTATATAAGTAAAGCAAAATAACTTTACAAAAGCGGGGATCGCTTGCTACGCAAAAGGTAAAAGGAAAAAGTTAAAGGGCAAAAGGCAGTCAAAGCTTAATGACCATTAGACCAGTCTTAACCTGAAGTAGTATTTATGTATTAAAAGCGATCGCTGCTAACCCGAACCCATAACAAAGCCGAATTTTAAGATAACTATGACCCAAACACAGCGTATCCTCTACTGTCGCCTTCCCTGTAACCCCATCTTTCCCATTGGTGTTGTTTATCTTTCTGATCACGTTCACAAGCTATTCCCTGAAATTGAGCAGAAAATCTTTGATTTAGGAACCGTTCCCCCTCTAGACTTTAAAAAAGCCCTAGATAACTGTATTGATGAGTTTCAGCCTACCTTACTTGTATTTTCTTGGCGAGACATTCAAATTTATGCCCCAGTAGGAGGAAGAGGTGGTAACCCCTTACAAAATGCCTTTGAATTTTACTATGCCAAGAACCCTTTTATCCGTCTGAGGGGCGCATTAGGAGGATTAAAGGTGACAACCGCTTACTACAGCGAATTATGGCGTAATTTAGGGCTAATTAAACGGGGTTTAAAACGGGCCCAACAATACCAACCCGAGGCGCGGTTAGTGGTTGGTGGTGGGGCAGTCAGTGTATTTTATGAACAGTTGCAAACTCAGTTACCGTCAGGAACGATTGTATCAGTGGGAGAAGGAGAAACCTTATTACAAAAATTGCTCAGTGGCCAAGACTTTTCTGATGAAAGGTGTTACGTTGTGGGGCAAAAAGAACCCCGCGATCGCTTAATTCACGAGTCCCCTACTCCCTTAGAAAAAACCGCTTGTAACTACGATTATATCGAAAGCATTTGGCCAGAATTTAGCTACTATTTCCAAGAAAATGACTTTTATATTGGGGTACAAACGAAGCGTGGTTGTCCTCATAACTGTTGTTATTGTGTTTATACAGTAGTTGAAGGAAAACAAGTCAGAATCAACCCTGCGGATGAAGTGGTTAAAGAAATGCGCCAACTTTATGATCGGGGAATTCGTAATTTCTGGTTTACCGATGCCCAGTTTATTCCAGCGCGTCGTTTTATGAAAGATGCGGAGGAATTATTAGAAAAAATCCTTGATTCTGGGATGACAGATATTCATTGGGCTGCTTATATTCGTGCTGATAATCTTAACCCAAGGTTATGTAAATTAATGGCAGAAACGGGGATGAATTATTTTGAAATTGGCATCACTAGCGGTTCCCAAGAATTAGTTCGTAAAATGCGGATGGGTTACAATTTACGCACTGTGTTGCAAAATTGTCGAGACTTAAAAGCAGCCGGTTTCAATGATTTAGTTTCTGTTAATTACTCGTTCAATGTTATCGATGAAACCTTTGATACCATTCGTCAAACCATCACTTATCATCGAGAGTTAGAGGCTATTTTTGGGGTAGAGAAAGTCGAACCGGCTATCTTTTTTATTGGTCTACAACCCCATACCCATTTAGAACAATATGCCTTTGATCAAAACATCCTTAAACCTGATTACGATCCCATGAGTTTAATGCCTTGGACAGCGAAAAAGTTGTTATGGAACCCAGAACCCTTGGGATCATTTTTTGGGGAAGTTTGTTTACAAGCTTGGCAACAAAACCCCAATGATTTTGGTCGGGAAGTGATGAACATTTTGGAAGAAAGGTTAGGAAAAGCTGATTTAGAAGAGGCTTTATCTGCACCAATTGAAGATAAGAAAAAACAGTTAGTTTTAGCTTAATGGATAGGTGGTGGGCAATGCCCACCCTACAAGTTAAAATCAATTTATTGCTTATCTTTGGGCTTCAAAAATCTGTTTCGCTGTCAAATTTAGTTTAGGAAAAACAATGGATTGATTAATCCTATTTTCTCCTCTAAACTGTTGTAGTTGATATTCTCCATCAATTAATTGATAGATAGAAATTGTGGGTTGTTTGGGTTGTCCTATAAAACGAACCCCTCCTATACCCAAATAGTCAATAATCCAATATTCATTAATACCAATAGCTTCATAATCAATCAGTTTATAACCATAATCATCACGCCAGTTTGTACTCACCACTTCAACCACTAAAGGAATTGATTTTCCATAGATTAGGGTTGATTTTTTCTCCCATAAGGGTTCTGACTTTAGCTGTTGACGATCAATCAGTAATAAGTCTGGATTATAGCCGGTTTCTTTATTATTTAATTTGATTAATGCTTTGGGAGGAATACGATAAGGTAAATTCATTTTTGCGTATTCCAAGGTTAATTCTTGGGTTAAAAATGCTGTAATTTCTTCATGTTTCCCCGTCGGTTGCATTTCAATAATGTTTCCTTCATGCAATTCATAGCGTCTATCTTCTGGTAACCATTCGATAAATTCGTCAAAAGTTGTTAGTTGTTGTAAGACTTGAGTCATCAGAACATTCCCTTTTTTATATCTTTAGCTATCATTCCGAGGAACGAGAAATCTCATGAACATCCTAACAATAAAAATGGGATAATTCACCCAATATAACTAACAATAACAACGAACATCTTGGCCACATTCATCTGCTAAATAGCATAAAGCGCGGAATCTTAAGGCCACAACCTCTTCGTAGAAGGGATTGAGTTTGCATAATGGGGGAATATGACAGATTTTTCGGCCAAAAATGGAGATATCCCGTTCAAAAGGACATTGTACTGGAATGAGACGACACAAGAAATGTGCAGTGGATTCGTTTTGGATTTCGACGTTATTTAACCATTGACGGAGTGGTATTAAGTAATCTTGAACTTTACCTTGATTAAATCCGATTTTTGCTTTATTAATTCGTTGATTATTAGGAAAACAGACCATGATGACCTCTCGATTAATTTCTATACTCCCAGTTTAATCATAAGTTTTATAGATGACAATAGTTTTTATATATAACTTTTTTTTATGTTTTATAAGCTCAGCTTACCGTTCAAGATTGCAAAGAGGTACAAGAATGAGTTAATTTCTTGTACCACATTAAGTTACAAACGACCGTAGATAACTGTTTAACTTTTTGCTAAGAAGGCATATTCAGGTTTAAACTGAATGTTGATAGCATAGAGATAATATCGAAATAATATTAGTTGTTTGGGAGTCAATTGTGGGTGAACAACTTCAAGTAGTGAAGTTTCGCTAGTGTGGGATTTAATTAATGTAGAAAAGGTTAGGTAGGATGATTCTGGTGGATATCCTTGGGAGTCGATGGGTAATTTAAGCGTCTCGAAAACAGGTATCACTACCTCGCGATTAACTGAGAAAGCTGCATGAAAAATAAAGGCTAAGATGCTATTTTCTTCATCTTGTTTTACTTCAGTTTCCTTGATCATTTCTTTTAATTTAGAGCTTTGCTGATGTAATAAACTCCATGCTTTTTCCCGTGCATAAATGGGGTTGAGCTTGCCTAAATCGGGGTGTTCTACCCAAGGCGGTAGTTGAAGTGTTTTGAAGTCAATATCCTTGAGAGAAAAGATTAAGTCCTCAAGGTGTGAAAACCCTAGGCTTTGGGCAAATAAACGCCAGTTTCGTGTCAGTCTGTAGTACCTTGAGAGAAACGTCTCGCGTACATATTGCATGAAACTGTGGACTTCTCCAATCCCTCCAAAATGTTCAAGTAGCTTAGAATTGTAATAGTAGGATGGGTGAATAAGGGTTTTGGGCGTGTCCTCATTTTGAGTTACAGTAATCGCTTTTTCCCTTGCATCTTCAGGAAGATGATCAAGACATTCGTACACTCTTAATGCGGGATAACTATCGGCTTCATCAAACTTGAGATCCAACTTCTCTTGGGTGAAGGTTTCTAGGGTCGTGCGAATAGACTCTAGGGTTGCGTAGGGGTTGCCTAACCATGACCAGAGAACCCAACGGGGTTGTCGTCTGTCTTGAAATTCTGGCTCTTCATTAAGCTCCATGAGATTTTTGATATGCGCTAGGGCGTGTCTCACTCGATAGGGTTCGCGCATCTGTTTCAGGTTATCATTGCTCAGGGTTGAAAAGGGCGCACTTTGTTCGATTAATAAGCCTGAGCGCAAAAGTAGCCGAAATTCATCTTTGTTGAATTTTATGGGCAGAAAGTAAGAACGCCAAAATATCGGACGTGGTAAGGTTTCGTTAATACGAATTAGCCTTTCAGCCAAGGCTAAAACATGATCTTTCGCAAAATTTAGTTCAGAGCAGATAAACCAGTAATATCTCAGGCCGTAGCGGAGTAAGTTGTGAATTTCTGCTTCAATAACATCGAGATTTCGCAACTGTACCGTGGTTCCTTTGACCTTGGGTTCACAACAAAAAACACAAGCACCAGGACAACCGCGAGCGATTTCTATAGCGATAGAAATTCCGGTTTCCTTATAAGAACCTAGACCCGGAACCGCTTCGAGGTTCGCACTACGGAGGGTGCGTTCCCCGTGAAACCGAAAGATTTCGTCAATAATGTCTGCTGTGTATTCGAGATCATTCAAAGGCCCCCAGTAGACACGCTGATTCTGCTGCCACTTACCATTAACGCGATAGAGTAAGTTGGAGATGCCATCAGTTCGACCCTGAAGCACCTCATCAAAATGCTCAAAAAACTCGTCCGGTTCTCCCAAAATTCCAAAATCAGGTTGTAAATACTCGGCTCCAGATACAGCGTTAACCGTAAAATTAAAGCCACCGACAAAAATTTTGGCATCACATAACTCACGAACGTGCAGAATGGCTGCACGAGTTTCTTCCACTGGGAACCAAGGGGATTTGGCAGGGGTTTTCTGATCGATGCTGATATAATTATCCGCAGCAACAGAATCGGCTTGTCGAACAGTAAAAGCAACGGCACGGGGTTGGTGATCTTGGATTAGTTGCGTGATACACTCAAGTTTGTGTTCTAGACTTAAATCCAATCCATCCCAACGAACAACGGATAACCCTGCTCGTCGAGCCAGTGCAGATACCTGAACAAAAGCGTAAGGATAGACTGGCCGCCCAGGGAGGTTGCTCAGGTTGAGAAAGAGAATATCAGTCGGTTTCGCAGGGCGAATACCTGTGTAAGTAGGTAGCATATACTTACTCATTTTAGATTTTTTTGAGTGTACTGAGATTGAATTAGAGGGGTTGAGGCGATCGTGAAGCGAAAAGTCCGCTTTGCTCATAATACAGCATTACTGGAAATAATCAAGCCAAGGGAACAGCAGGAGAAAGACTCTTAATTTATACTCGTCTAACCCATACTACTCAACTAAAGATCCTAATAGTATTAGAGATTGCTTCGGGGGGATTAATGACAACAAATCAAGCTATAAGTGGTGGTTCACCCCCCTCGCAATGACAATCAAGAAATAACGATTCACTGTTAAGTTGACACCAGTTAACCTTTTAACCAACACAAAACCTTATGCTTATTTAGCTGATCCTAGTGAACCTACTATTTCTCCTGATGATTGGGAAATGAATGAAGAGATTCAATCAACAAAATGTTAAAACAGTAGGGTGGGCAAATCATAAACTTATGTGATCTACTCATAATCTAGAAAACTTTGCCCACCTTACAAAACCCAAAGATTGACTAGAAAATAAATCACAATTATGTTTAATGTTTAAGCAATTTTTAATGGTTTTGTTGGGAATATTCTAGCTTCTGGTAAGGGTTGATTTTCTTCTATAAGCATTTCTACAAAATTTTCAATAACTTCCTGTCCATTTTTCGCAGCTTCTTCATAACTTTTGCCATGAGTATGAAATTGTTGCCAAGGAAACTCAGGTAAATGGACTAAAAATAGTTGATCTTCTTCTGACCATTGAATGACCATACTGTAATGATATTTCATATCATTGTAATGGGATTAGAGCTAAAGTATTGCTATAATAACCTAAATATTAAATTATTGTCTTTTTAACATTAGAGTGTATTTTTTTATGAAAGCTTACGAATTAACCGCAACTGTAACAGATGATGGACAAATTCAATTACCTGATTTTCGTTTAGCTTCTACTTCCTCCCAACCCTCAACGGTTAAAGTAATTATCTTAGTAGATGAAATTGAAGAAAATCAGAATGAGTTAGATAATTTAGATGAGAATTTTTCCGAGGAAAGCTTTAAAAAATCTTGGCAACAAGCAATAACAGGAGATACTGTACCCTTATCTCAATTATGGGAGGAGACAGATATTGTTTGAAGTCATAGCAACTCGTGAATTTCAAAAAAAGGTGCGATCGCTATCTAATAATCATAGGAATTGTAGTGGATTATTTTAACTAAAATGGTGGGTTACGACGGATTGTTATTTTATTGGTTATAACCTAAATTGTAGCCGTCTAACCCACCCTACTAAACTGCGGTTGATGTGATTGGGGTATTAATTTATTTTTCTATTGCAAAAGTTGTTTTAAGGCTTTAATGATTTTTAATCACCAGAGTTAAAGATATCTGAGGAGTCTTCTAAGTGATCACTAGGCTAATTATCCTCAAAATATTATGTTTGTTTAGCTGGAATTATATGAAACTTTTTACTTCCCATTACATAGACAATAGCGATACCTAATAGTATTGCAAAAATTCCTAGAAATCCACCTTCAGGACCGAAAGCACCTCCAGTCAACCATATCCGACCTGACACCGTTTGTTGGATTATGTGAAAACTATTCAATCCACTCACTGGAAAACCAAAAACTGCTCCTTCAAAGAAGTTCCAACCTGTATGCAATCCTATGGATAACCAAAGCTGTTTAGTAAGAAATAAACTACAAGAAAACCATATGCCTCCTAAAAAGATACATAGTATTGCAATAAAGCTTACACTGGGGTTTTTTAAATGGCATCCAGCAAATAAAGCTGATGAAATCAACACAGCACCAAGAGGACCAATAACCTTTCTTAGATTATTTAATATGTATCCCCTATAGATTAGCTCTTCATTCCATGCAGGAATAATACCAAAGGTTACTAATTCAGTAATAACCGAATACACTAGGTTATATAAGGACAGATGATTCCAAGCAAAACCTAAAATATTGAGCCAGCCTATAATCCACTCTGTTAAAAAAATCAAAAATATCAAGCTTCCAGAAATCATAAAGCCCATAAAAAAATTTAATAATGAATGTTTATTGAAGTCTATCCCTAGAGATATAAGATAATTCTTACATACAAAATGCTGAACCAAAATCAATAAAAGAATTATTATCGTTATGAACATAATTGACTAATTAAGAATTCTTATAGTAGCCGTTTACTTCTTCCCCTTTATTCCTAACTGACATTTTAAGATAAAGTACAAAATGTCAGTTAGAAAATTTGATGACCTTAAATCTGTTGAAGTGCATTACGAATTTCGTCAACTGAAGGAGTTGGAAATATCAATTGAGGAAAGATTAAGGCCAATTCACTTAATTCATCTATACTAAAGTTGGGGCGTTCAAAACGCTTTGCTATTTCTCGACCAAAGCGAAAAGTATAAATCCAATTAAGCGCTGCATTGAGACTAGCTGCTCCAACAGTTCCAAATCCAGGAACTACAAAATTGAGAAGAAAAGTAAAAACCCTACTTCCTACTATATATGCACCTGCTCCTTGAATAACTGTTGTAACAAATTTACTTACAGAGTCTTTACTTAGAGTATGGCCAGTTTGGTTAGCTATCACAAGAGTCATAGCAACCCAAGAGCCAGTTACTAATGGTAAATCAGCAGGAGTTCCTGCAGCAGCTAATCCTACGCCAGCACATTCAACTGCGAAACCATGTATGATGCCATCATAATCAGACGCACTCATAATGATACCTCCCTTCTAATAGATAGGTTTTTGTAAGAATATTTACATCACATTACCTATGGTCTAAACTTTCAATATAACTCAGAAGTTATCTACACTTACGATCATATCTTTTTTCATTCTTAACAGCATTAGATGAAAAAAAATGTAACTTTCTTTCATTAAAGTAAAAGTAGCCTAACATACTTTAACAATTCACAAAATTTTGTCAAAAACTTTTTCCTGTATCTTTCGCTACCTATAGAAAAATTGACTGATTTGATCATAACTTACTAAGGGTCAACAACTGTTGACCCTTACAGTTTTTAATCCTCTTTATAAGCGTCCATTCCTTCGCAGGAACAAACTAGGTTTCTGTCCCCATAAGCGTTATCAATACGTCCCACGCTTGGCCAGAACTTATGTTCTTTCGTCCAAGGGGCCGGATAAGCTGCTTTTTCGCGGGAGTAAGGACGTTCCCAGTCGCCGCAAATCACTGCTTGTGCGGTATGAGGCGCATTTTTCAAAGGATTATTACTGGGATCAATTGTACCATTTGCGATCGCATCTGCTTCATGATAGATAGTGATCATCGCTTCACAAAAACGGTCTAACTCTGCCAAGTCTTCGCTTTCCGTGGGTTCTACCATCATCGTCCCAATAACCGGCCAAGATACGGTAGGTGCATGGAAACCAAAGTCCATCAACCGTTTAGCAATGTCATCTACTTCTACCCCTGCTTGCTTTTTCAGAGGACGCAGATCAATGATACATTCATGGGCGACACAACCGGATGAACCTTTGAACAAGATGGGATAATAGTCAGCTAAACGAGAGGCCATATAGTTAGCGTTAAGGATAGCCACTTTTGTCGCCTCAGTTAGCCCATTTTCTCCCATCATAGCGATGTACATCCAAGAAATGACTAGGATACTCGCACTACCCCAAGGGGCTGCGGAAATGGCTCCTATGGATGTCTCTACTTTACCATTACTGTCAGGGTCGGTGTATTTTTCAACTTTGGTGGTAGGTAAAAATGGGATCAAATGTTCTTTAACGCCAATGGGACCCATTCCTGGACCGCCACCCCCGTGAGGGATGCAGAAGGTTTTGTGAAGGTTGAGGTGACAAACATCGGCCCCAAAATCAGCCGGACGACATAAGCCAACTTGCGCGTTCATATTAGCCCCATCCATATACACCTGTCCACCGTGACGATGAACGATGTTACAGATGTCTATAATTCCTTCTTCAAATACCCCGTGAGTGGAAGGATAGGTTACCATTAACGCCCCTAAATTTCCGGAGTGTTTCTCTACTTTTTTCTCTAAGTCTGCAATATCAATGTTACCGTCTTTATCACATTTTACTGCAACGACTTTCATGCCACACATGACTGCACTGGCTGGGTTTGTACCGTGTGCCGATTCAGGAATTAAGCAGATATTTCGGTTGATTTCGCCTCGACTTTCGTGGTATTGACGAATCACTTGTAATCCTGCATATTCCCCTTGAGATCCGGCGTTGGGTTGTAAAGAAATACCGTCAAATCCTGTTATTTCTCCTAACCATTCTTCTAACTGTTGGAAAAGAATTTGATAGCCTTCAGTTTGGGATAAGGGGGCAAAAGCATGAAGTTTCCCAAACTCAGGCCAAGTTACTGGCATCATCTCGGCGGCTGCGTTCAATTTCATAGTACATGATCCCAAAGGAATCATGGAGGTATTCAAGGCCAAGTCTTTGCTTTCTAACTGATGTAAATAACGCAGTAATTCGCTTTCGGAATGATGCTGATTAAAAACAGGATCGGTTAAATAGTCTGATGTCCGTTTAAAGAAGATGGGAAAGTCAAAATTAACTTGTTCTGCTATCTCTTCAACCGTAAAAGGTAACTCATCTTTTGCTGCAAAAATCTGCCACAATTCAACGATATCGTGAATGGTAGTGGTTTCATCTAAGCTAATACAAAGGATACCCGTATCGTATAACCGTAGATTAATTTTCCGTTCGGCTGCTGCTTTAATCACCGCTTTTGCACTGGCATCACCCACCCCAACTTTAACAGTGTCAAAGAAAGGTTCATCGTTAACTGTATAACTTAACTTCTGTAATCCTTTGGCTAAAATTACAGTTAATTGGTGTATTCTTTGAGCAATATTTTTAATGCCTTCTGGTCCATGATATACCCCATACATTCCAGCAATAACTGCTAGTAATACCTGCGCGGTACAGATATTGCTGGTGGCTTTTTCCCTACGAATATGTTGCTCCCTGGTTTGTAGTGCTAATCTTAACGCAGGGTTTCCCTGTGCATCCTTAGACACTCCCACAATACGCCCTGGAATTTGCCGTTTATAGGCTTCCTTGGTGGCGAAATAGGCTGCATGGGGTCCACCATACCCCAAGGGTACACCGAAGCGTTGGGTGCTGCCTACGGCGATGTCTGCGCCAAACTCTCCAGGGGGGGTTAACAGTGCTAAACTCAAGGGGTCAGCCGCAACGGTAACTAATGCACCCTTACTATGTGCTTTTTCGATAAAGGTGCGATAGTCGTAGATGGTGCCATCGGTAGCAGGATATTGTAATAATGCGCCAAAAATCTCTTTATCAAACTCAAAGAAGCGATGATCGGCGATAATTAATTCAATCCCTAAAGGATACGCCCGCGTTTTAAGGACTTCAATGGTTTGGGGGTGACAATGGGAGTCCACAAAGAACGCATGAGCCTTCTTATTCTTACAGATACCATAACTCATACTCATGGCTTCGGCGGCTGCTGTCCCTTCATCCAGTAAGGAAGCATTAGCAATTTCGAGTCCCGTTAACTCTACTATCATAGTTTGATAGTTTAAGAGGGCTTCTAGTCTTCCTTGGGCAATTTCCGCTTGATATGGGGTGTAAGCAGTGTACCAACCAGGATTTTCTAGGATGTTGCGTTGAATGACTGGGGGAGTGATACAGTCATGATAACCCATGCCGATATAAGAGCGAAATATCTGATTTTTTGAAGCAATAGACTTTAATTGGGATAATGCACCATATTCACTCTGCGCTTCGGGTAAATTCAGGGGTTTACTGAGGCGAATAGCTTGGGGTACGGTAGCATCAATCAGTTGATCGAGGGTAGAAAATCCTAGCACCTTGAGCATTTTATCAATTTCTTGGCTATTGGGTCCAATATGTCGATTGATAAAGCTATCCCGAGGAGCAAGTATATTATCTAGATTAGAGGTTATATTATGGTTGGTTTGAGTGTGATTAGCTGTAATGTCCAGGTTAGGCATATTAATAATGATCGTTTTTCTATTTAGGGTGTCACAAATGAGCGTCTTGGCTCCTTATTGTAATCTTTTGTAACAATAATCGGCAATATTTATTCAATGTTGTGATTAAGATTTATTTTTTGTCATGGATAAATGGAAGGTGGGCAAGATAAAAATAGGCAAACAATTATTAATATCAGTGCTTCTTTGCCCACCCTACAGATATCTTAAAGGGTAGGGTGGGCAATTATTGATTAATTCAATTAAACTTTAACATATAATTGATTGCCCACCTGACTAAATTTCCATATTTTTTGATGTTAAATTAACGGTAAAAATCACTGTTTTAACCAGTTAGTCATATCGATTAGTTGTTCATTTTCGTAGTCTTGAGGTTTACCTAGTTTCTGATAAAGTTCTTTTTGTTCTTGATCACTGACATAAGGCATTAACATATTACATAATAGTAATCTTTCTTCTCTCAAAACTTCTCTAACACTTTCCTTGATGAGATTTTTTAGTTCTTGGGTTTCCATAAGCGATTGCACTTAATTTTAGATTATTATAGGTTAGTTTAACCTACCCTAACCTACAAATATTATAGAGCTTGAGATAAAAAATTATCAATAATTTTTTATGTTAGAACAAATAAGTACATTTACGTACAAAATACCATGATGAAGAAAATATCAATGTGAAAAAATGTGCAAAATCACTGATGGAAATTAAAAATATCTTCATTAAATTAAAGATGTGTTGACAAATGACACAATACCTGTATGCACTGTGAGGAATTATTATGAACTTTACTCGATCCATTTTCTTGTTTTCTTTAGGTGAAATAACTATCCATCAAATAATTTTTTATGGGTGGTTTTGTATTGCTGTTACTGCTACTATTCCTATATTAGCAATAACATTCTTTACTCATGTTTTATTTAAAGGAATCAATGATTATCATAGAATTACTAAGACATCGAAAAAGAAGATTGATTTGATTAATTTTGTGTTCTCTTTGATTAAGAGATTGATCGAAAAATGGATTGGTAAATAGGAATATAAGATAGGAG
>JAAUYH010023973.1_pt1 | contig 18508 bp, 9 predicted proteins | sample 7278061 | NCBI WGS metagenome assembly JAAUYH01 (sample SAMN14350203, study PRJNA611818) | marine sediment metagenome | isolation source: surface marine sediment (0.6m) | place: French Polynesia: Moorea | collected 2018-08 | reverse complement strand
TGATATAGAAATAGTAAAGCGCTTTTTTAGATTTTTCCACTTGCTCCCTTTCTCACTCATTTTTCTTCATCTGAGTGGGGCGGGAAGGGAGAGAAGCACACTAACGTAAAGCAGGGTATAAACGTGTCCAAACAAGATAACCGTATCTATATCTTGTTTGTCCATACAACTTCCGCCTCCTCGTCCGCAAACTAGTTTGTTTAGCCACTTTGCAAAGTTGCGCGGTACCGTACTTCTCGTCTGCTGTCGTCTTGTTTCTACTTATGCTTTGCTGTACGGTCCATGTTTCAGCTCGAACATGTCCTTCTTCACTACTACGCCACGATCCTCAGATAGGCGGCAGTAGTGACGCGATGCTTCGGATGTTCTCAACAGTGAATCAGGTTCGATCGGATGCGCGAAAGCAGTGCCGAGCGATTAACGAAATGAAGAATCTAAAAAAATGAAAACAGTCTGTCATGTAGAAGAGGAAAGTAGAATGCAAATGTTTCAGAATTGAGTCAAGCAAAAAAGCTTGTTCTACGATACTCGTAGAGACTTGACCTTACGATGATAATGAAAAATCCCGCGCTATAAGGGTACTGTAGCTATAAGATTTAGGGAAATAAACACCAAGCGTGATGAGTAAAAAATTAGTCTCAATCTATCATACCTGCCAAGTTGAAAGGCGTACGTTTCCGACGGTCCAACAGTATGTACTGCTCAGTAAATTTATTTGTAAAATAGCGAGCAAGTAGAATTCCAAGATAATAACTTCGATCGCATTATCGTTCAATTCGGAGCTAGATTCGGTTGCTCTGTGTAGTACTGGACTGTACAGTCTCTTACTGCGCAGTATCCAAGTATGATAACAAGTCATTTTATTCCATATAGGTTGTTACCCTCTCAAAATAAACCCAATTTACTGCTGAGAAGGACAGAACATATGCAACTCTGGTACAGTCCAGTACTGTACTGTACTGTAGTACAGTCCAGTGCTGTACTGTACTGTTCCGAGCACCTTTTGCGACTTTCCAGCATACTGTACAGTACTGTACAAAGCCGCTCCGGTACGACCCATGGCTGCACTCCCAACGTTTCTATACCACTCATCTCAGTCTTAATTTTCCAAGCATCTCCATGAATAGTTCAGTTAAATCTGCACAACTAGCGAGGAGCTGCTACATCATAGAACTCCTTTTAACCGTTTACTGATGCCATTTTCAATGTGCTGCACACCGGTTCCGTGATATCGAATGTACAACACACTTTCCGGTTTCAACGAATAAGCTAAGATCCATATCATTAAGGAAATAATAATTAGATTATCATGTAGACAATTAAGTATTACCTTCTCGTAAACAGTACATACCTTTCACCATCCTTAGAGAATTTCGAACCATTACCTAAACAACGTATGATATAATTGCGAAATTCGACAGGTTTTTTATGATTGTCTCATAAAGGAAGGACACAGTAGAAATTTTGTCTCAAATTGACGCGTACTGAGAACTATTTAGTATCGCTTCACCGAGTGATATGCCATAGTTCGGGATGGTTCGTTCCTCGTCAAATGAGTTATGTAAGTATTCTTGAAATAAAATTTCATCCTATCATAGTTCCATAATGTGTGGCAACATTTATTATGAATTCCTCTTATTTCAATCATGTTGTATTCAACATAGCAACTTCTACTTCCGAATCATGTTCAGTTATCTTCTGTTTGTGTCAACATTTTTATTTCAGAATCCTCAATGTATGAGGCTCTTCATGATTTCATTCAACGGTTTGCGCTCATGATAATTTGCTTACTCCGTATAAAGCCTCTCAAATTATTATATTCTAGATTTAAGAATAACAATGCAAAGTGCAGATAAAGTGGATTGTTTCTTTAATGAAGCATTCAACTTTGATATAAATTTTTATAAAAAATAAAGGTGTTTCATACTTCGATGTAATAATTTTTATAATTTTTTCTATAGGCATACAGTACCGGTACTCTCCCAAAAAGAGAGGATAAAACCCTTAACTACAAGAACCGATCCATGTTCAAGCAAGAATCGATTTAGATTAGCCGCCCTATATAATTGTTAGACAAAGGATTACGAGATAAAGTTGATATCTGCAACACAATATGGATCGGCCTGTAAAATTAGATCAAAACAAATGCGGACCAACGACTCACAAAAATTCGAACTCAAAAAGTTATGACGATTATTTTAGAAGGGTTTATTGGAATCAAGTTGGAGAGGAAGCGAACCCAGAAGTCCACGCCCTCGTAGCCTCTGATACATGAAAATAATTTTTGACGGTTAATAAAATACTTTAACTCGAGGTTAAACGGTTCGTTTCGTTACTTAAGGGTAAAAACGTCTGCTTGATGAAATTCAAAAAGTGCGATAATTGAAAATGACCGTAATCGACCATATCAAAAATTTGTGCGTTGTACTTTTAGACTAAAAACCTGAGAATAAATAGATAAATAATTCCATGTAACTTGGTACTCCACAATCAGCTACATATAATGATAGGTTCGGACTGTAGTCCGTTACAGAAATAAAATTATCTGAAATCAAGATAAATAGCATACACCTCCAACATTGCATGACTTCATGATCAATTAACACGTAAGGTTCGGATTTCATACTGAGCCTTCTCTCGATGTCATGATCACTTGCTAGCTAAATACATTCTTTTGGGCGCTAATCAAAAATGAGATTTATCTAATCGAAATATCAGTGATAGCTCATTTTTGTTTGATCCCTACCCATTACTCGGATTCTGTTAGATCTTAATTGTTCGTTGGACGTACTGTCGGATTCTGACTGGCTTCTAAACTTACCTAATGTATTTCTGAGATCCGAATATTGGGAAAAACGTACTAGAGTGCTCGAATCATAGCGAATTATAGGTGCACTAACATCGACTCTTTCTCTGATTGTAACGCAATAAAGGTATCCGGAAATTTCGTCTTTAAATTTATTTAAATCTCACAAAAGAATGTTATACTGTAGAATATTATACGGTTTCGATATGCGATGATTGGATAAAGAAATGCGCCGTAGACCACAATATCAAAGCTTAGCACCGCATATTTCGGACAACTCATCATTCCCATTCAATTACATTCATCTAAAAGAAGTATTTTAATCAATTGACGACGCTGTAGATGTCGCTTGGACTTCTTTTATTTTTATTTTGCTTAGCTGTCCGGATGTCCAACCGAAATTTCATGATTACTTCGAAACGGACATCGAATCACTGTCTTCCTCAGATGTCGTGTGTTAACTCGAAATTGGATCGCTTTCCTTTCTTTTGAATGCTTAATCTAATCTACATAAATTCACAGAATTACCACCTGAAATGACGTATAAAGTTAATTCAATATTCGTAACAGTATAGTAGATCTCCTGTCCTCAAATCTTTCTCGCTTTTTTGTTTTAGAATCTTCAAATTACCTTGGAAATTGCAGTAGAATTAATTCTAATGCCATATGAACAAGTTTACTTTTTCTAAATCTGATCCTAAGACAGTCCCTACTAGAATCTACAGATTTTTATTAATTCGTATTTTACATACGATGCTTTTCAACAAAATTTTTCGTTCTGCTGGATCATTACAATCAGACCACTGGAGAATTATGAAAGAAACATGCCATTGCCAGCAAGACTGTAAAAAATGATCTGGCATTACAAATCAGCTTCTCTTGATGAAATAGAATATCACACATAAGTCTTCGAATTTTGCAAAATTCTAAAGTTGGAATTGTCTAGACTGATCTAATGCGTAGATTAAATGAGCAACAGTTTGTTTTGATTTGAATTCTGATGTCAACTCTCAAGAAATACTTTCTATTTCCCCTTTCCAGCTTGTAGAGTTGACCCCATGAGTGGTTCAATATCTTGGTGTTCTGTGAAAATTCGTGTTGTGAAAATTCGTGTTGATGATTAAGCTAAGCTCACACAACTGATAGGTTTCATGGTATATCACCACGTAAATATTATTTTGGCGATACAGAATTGGCTTAGAGTCAAACGCTATAAGAAGTAATAATTTCCAGAAATGATTGCTAGAACCTTCGGATGTTTCTAAAGAGTTTTGGAAATGTTCGAAATTTTGAATTTTACTGCATTTCTGATGAATTAATAGATTTAAATCATCTGCTCAGGAACAAGCTGCATTAGCAGCAATAGATATCAGACTTGGTTCAGAATAATCGGTTTGTCTTCTCATTTCTATTCTACATGGATTGAGCTTGATTTAGTATGAGAAATTCCATCAAATTTACTGTGTGGAGTTCAATCTGAATTCCGAGCTCGACTGTTGGATACAAGTGTTAAGGAATACGAATTTAGTTGGGTTTTGTACATTGTGAAGTTTTTTCAGAAGGAATCTGCCGCCAGTTGTACTAAGTCATATGAATTATATAATACACGAGTCAATTCGCTGAAAAATACGTAAACAAAAATTCGAATTGAAGTTTGACAGATTGATCAAAATCCTGGTGCAACTATTAAAATTATAAAATTCGGCTTGATTGTATACCGCAACTAAAATTCATTGCATTTCAAGCTTATTAATTCCGTATGAAATTTATACATTCTACATCCTTGTTATATCCCATGCAGTATAATATACCAGAATTCGGTAGCTTTGCTTTTTTATTCAAGGAATTAAAATTTTGAGTATTGATTATCCACTTCGTTCTAATTTTCTCTACTAAAATGTAAAGCTAAGTGATATCGAAGATGAATTATTTGTCTTAATATCATGAAATTTTCTCATCGGAATAAAGTTCAAATGTTTGCCAAAAGATTTGGTTTTGATGGGATTTCGAATTGTGACAAGAAAGCATAGCTAATATATTGACCGCCTAAATTTTCAACTTTTAGCCTGTGGATCTCGTGCACATTTTTTTCAAATCATAAATCAAGCAATCAGTCTACCTCCAGGGCTCAGGATTTTTTCTATAGGTTGAGATGATATGATAACTTCATGGTCAATCAGTCACGCGTGTAACGCTACAGCATGAGGGTAGTAAAGAATACGATTACGAATGTATCGAAATCATATGTAATAATGCTACTAATTAAAACTCTCCAGAATAGAAGCTTTAACTAGGAAGAAATATTTTATTGCGAATAGATCACTGTACTCTGTATATTGAACAAAAATAATAAGCTCATGGAGTCCATATTGCCGACATAGCATTTTAGTACTCTCACAAATTGTGTTCTGTTTCCAGGCATTTCCGAGAGTCCTCAGCAAATAAAGACAAATTAAAGCCTTCTTAATTGGATTTCTTTTGCTGAAATGATTTTCAAGGTTTAGATTAGCTGATTCTAGATTTTTTGAAGATCCCTGGTTACTGCAAGGTATGGGTCCTTACCATATTAAGAGCACGTTAACATTCCCTATTTATCTTATTTTATAAATCACATGGAACTTAATTTAATCTTGGGGAGCGTACCATTTCCGTAGAACGAGAAAAGAGGAGTTCAGAAAATAAGAATGAACATGATATCAAGTAGATTCCAGTAGTTCACATTTGACGATTTTGTTTAACTGATATCTTTCGAGGTGAGTAGAAGAAACTGAATCCAAATGATTTCGGAAATGATTTTGCACCTTTAGATGAATAACAGAAACATCTTATCAGAACATGCTAACCAACATAATACATGAAGCCAATTAATTTTTTTCTTCCCGAAGTTACTTAATAAGGAAACTGTACAGAACAATTATACAGAGATAATGCTAGTTAAAGTCATATAGCTTTAATTAGAAAAGAAGCTGAGTATGTACGAATACACTAACGTTGAGAAAATCACTGATTTTCAAATACTCAGCTTCCAGGACCAGCAAAGTCTACTCACCCTGGATAACTAGATTTAAGGCAGCCATTTCTGTGAGCGAACATTGCAAGACATTTTAATTAGTTTTCGCGAAACATCCTGCTTCATCAATATTTCTTAGAGCTTTTCCTGAAGGAAAATACGAAAACATAACAGGGTAACTAACTACGAAGTTTGCTGATTCGAATATACGAATTTATGCTCCGACTCTTCTGTTTGGTTTTATACTCTTCTTCAAGAAATCACTCAGTTGCATGTGCCTCTAAAAGTTGTAGAAGAGTCAAATTAGCTCATGGAACCGGCAAATTTTGCTTTCATCGATATTTTGTCTTCAATCAATGTGAACAGTACTTCCTATTTCACTCACATTTTTTTCGTACACACTTTAGTGTAAGTTCTGAATGTTTCTCTTTTGTAGAAGATATATGGCTAATCTTACCTCGGAAATTAAACCATCTGTATTTGTGACTAGAAATAAGAGTTATCGTCTCTGAAATTTCGACCATAAACTACTGCCTCATGTACGTAATTAATAAAGTCGCTTTTTTCAGCAAGGGATTTAGTTAACCCAAATCTTTAGTATTCTGAATTTTGCAAAAGGACAACCTCTGGAATTTTCTGTTGTTTCAAAGTTGGACCGACCTGGTCTTTGTCGTATTAAAAGTGTTTCGAAATACGAATACCGTAACTCGTATTGTTACCAGTATCTTGTTATAGCATAACTCATGAATACAGCAAAATTTATGATAGAACCAATGAAAGACTTTTAACCTACTATGCATCAATCAAGATATGTATCAGTTGGCAAACAATCTTCTGCATTCGATTTTCGTGTTATTCTCTTGTTTCAAAAGCGGCCAAGTCGAGTGGTTAGTCCGAATCGTTCTGAGCCCATTCACCTCTGGAATAAGTGCTCGTTATTAGAGACACGGACGACAAGGCTCGTTAGGGTGTCTCTAAGGACGATCCCGGTCCCTACCCATGAAACATGGAATGCTCGAGCTAAGACAGCAGTAGTCGTATTCAAAACTGAAGAGCACCATGAGCAACGTACAAACTTCCACGAATAACGCAATTGCGGGAGAATATCGTGAGAGATTCTTTCAGAACGAACCCACCAACAATTAGGACGGGCTGATCATCGAAGCTGTAAAAAAACGGTCTGCAGTACTTCTTCTATTCCAGTGGTGTACCGTACTGTCCTGCGAGTCGAAATATTCCTCGATATGATCTCCAACATCGTTACAGTAATGCATCAACTCTCGACGAATCCTTGAAGAGTGAACATCCTTCTCTGATGTCATTAGTTGTACGGTATTATTACCTGTAGTCGAAAATCGATGGAACAAAGTATGATTGGCGTTAAACTGAAGACTCTCATCATTAGGTGATTTCTCATCATCCAATTGATAAAGTAGTCTGCTTCAGCAATCGAATCGTATGATTTTGGACGATAGTCAAGGTTTCCAGTTCGCTCAAGCACCTTTTCGTTCGTCAGCATGATGCAGAAGTAGAATCTAGAAACATGATACAGTACTAAAGTAACAGGGTGAGCAGGAGTAGGATTGATGGCTGCAGAAATTCTAGCTTACGAGATCCGGGTCATAGAATCGATTTCTCGTTGCCAACAGCACAGTAACAGTCCAGTCTGACAGCATTTACTTCCTGTGATGGAATCCACTCTGGATTTCCACTGACCTTGTGGAAAGTACCGTACTCGCAGTCAGTAAAACAAACGGTAGTCGAAATGTTGCGACCAAAAGCTAACCAAATCGAACACACATAGGTTATTTTATGGAAGCAAACAAGTATTTAACAATGCCATTGACGATAATAATAGAAAACACAAGACTGCATGTTTATTTTATTAAATTATAACTAATTTAGAATCTAACTGAGGAATAGAATATGGAAACAAGAAAAACGGAAATCGTTTATTCCACTATTCAGGTATACAGAAAACTAGGTAAGAAGTTTTGTTGCTATATCAAATCAACGAAATGAGTGTACTCTAGTAGATAACAATAAGATTGAAGAATGTACATACTTCAACAACAGAGCAGCGATGCTGCGAGTGTTTCAATGATAGTTACATGCTGGCGGCACTGTTCAACAGAGAACTTGGTTACCCTAAACTTGCAAGCAAACTTTCAACCATCGGCAAGAAACTATCGGGAACCCGGGATCAGGGCTGTGTCGGAATAAGTATCGAAGTACATCTGCGTTATCACCAAGGACGTAGGCTCGATTTCTACATGACACAAACGACCAACTGGATGAAAGATTTATGTTAGGAAAGTACAGCAGGACTTCTCAGGAGGCACCATTATAGAAGCTTGTGCTAGATATCCCTTGCTGGTTTTTAGATAATTCCAATATTACTGCGGATCTGTCAGAGGATTAGCCAGGTAGCAGCAGGTGGAATTCTAGACTGAACCAAACTATCGAGGGAGGCGAATGGAGACAAGGAAGCTGCAGTAGTGTGGAAGTTAGAGCTGGAGAGTGCAAGCTACCAATTTACTGTCGTTACTGTACCTTGGATAGAATGCTAGCAATTGATTGTGTTGCAATGTACAACAAACGTTGACGATAGCTTGGTGTGTGGAATGAATTGACGTGGACTTGAACTATCCACCTACTTGGCAAGAATAATAACGATGATAGGGGGTGAACGTGATGTGTGGAGTGGTGTGGTGCGATGGCCGAGTCGTTGATGAATGTCTATGCGGTACGATACTCGACGGAATGACGGTGACACACTGCCTGACTGACTGAGCGGAAGAGTGTCACCTTCGAATGAACTAAACTAAGATATGCAGCAAACGAAGGAATCAGGAAACGTTCTCGAATAAATCAAGCGAGTTGTTTTTATCGTGATGAGCACATGCTGAATGAACTGAACTGTGGGGGTACGGCACGCATTCAGAATGTTTCTTCATTGAGTCGCTGTTGACTGATTGTAATGAGGTACGGGAACCATAGAAATTAGTCCCATGTTTCACATCGCACAATACGCGCACGTCCTTTCTCATTCTGAACGATATTAGGAGGACCTTGAATGTCGAGGACAAGCTTCGATGTGTCTGCGCAATTGAGCCTTCTGTTTGTAGCTTGCGCCACAAACGCACTTGAAAGGGTGGTGGTTATCATGAACAAGCATAATGTGACGTGTCAAACCATCCTTGAAAGCGAATGAAGCGGTGCATCTCGGACAAGAGAAAGGCCGTATCTTGAAGTGTACGGAACGACGGTGTTTCTGCAAGTTGCCATTCTCACCGAAGCTTTTTCCACAAATATCACACGTATACGACCGTCGTTGCTTATGCACAGAACGAGAGGAAGACGACCTGCTTGAATCGCCTTGACTGCTTCCTTGACGCTGATGACGATGAGCAGAACTGGAAGATGCGGAGGAAGAAGGTTCATTGAGTAGAAAAGGAATGTCGTGTTTGGAAGGTGGATTCCCAGATGGAGGCATGGTAGGTAGAAAGTAGGGTGAGATGTGTGGGTGAGTGGGTAGGTAGGTAGGTATTTGGTGAGTGGATGAAAGAATGAATGGGAAGAGGAGATAGGTGGTTGACAGACAGGCGACAGAGATTGAAAGTTTGAGTGAGTGAGTGAGTGAGTGAGTGAATGGTAGATGAAGAAGTTTGGAATTCGTAGAACGAGATGGAGAATTTCGGCTATAAGTGGTGGTTGGTTGAGAGATGAAATGATTAATACTGTAGCTCATCGAAGCAAGCTGGCTCCTGTGTTATAGGTTTACAGTCAAGAGTAATGACTCACTGAGTTCCGTACGATGTGCTTGCAGAATTTGAGAAAGTGAAGCAACAAATCTGCGTTGAACCAGCACTGTACAATATTTTGCATTATCTTGCTCGGCTGTCAGATCAAATGCTTATGTTAATTACGGAGAGTGTGCATGTACGTACATGCGTAAAGTGGGAATGCGATTTGATTTTATTTGATAAAACTTGTTTGATTTCCAATTATTGTTGCCGATTGCTTCTTTTCACTCTCAACATTACTACTACCTCATCACTAATACGGTCGCACTACCACTACGACTACGACTACCATCACCGTCACCGTCACCACAACCAACCATCACCACGAACAATATTATTACGGTACAATAGTAAAAGACAGTACAGTACAGTACACAACTTGAGAATACATGGGTTAACATTCATTGGAAGGGCGAACGCGTGTCTGTACCTCAGCGTTTCATTGAGAGAAAGTTCACGGAGAAGAGACGGGTCGGAGTTTGAGGATAGTTGGAGATGGAGAAACCAAAATTTAGAAACTAATAAAAGAGAACACACAGCAATACCTAACCTTCACCAAAATTGTTGTATACCATGTCCCGCAGTGGTGTTTGTTTCTTCAGGAATGTAGTCATGGTTGGTGCAACGCGCTTGTTCACTCATTCAATTACTGACTGACTCACTTACTCACCCCTGACTCACTCCCATTCACATTCACATTTACATTACCGAAGTGTCAATGTTCATTCTATTTGCTGCAGTTTTTGTCCACACATAATATCAAGAACCAACCAATCAAGCGGAATAACATCGCACCACACCACATTGGTCTAGTATACTGTTCTACAGTACACAGTACAGTACAGTACCGATACTGTATTGTACAATACGGTAGTAAGTTTAGTATATGTCATTCCTCGACAAATTCCTTTACACTTCCTTGCTAATGTTTCAGTATTTTAAACTATATTTTCAATGATTTATGCATGCATGACACCCATGACACTCAGCCCCGTCCGTACAGTAAATATTTCTTCCGGTCTCTTGGTTATTCCGCATCAGGAATGCGCTACGCGAACTTATGAATACTTCTCAAGCTGTACCGTATTTGAACCACCTGAATCTCTATGATCACCTACATCATCATTATTTGCAGCAGTGGTGCTGTAGTTGCAATTTATGTGTGCGTGTGCTTCGGTGGGTGTGCAATTGCAAGCGAGCATTTTGAATCATGACAGTTACACTGTAAGGTATTAATAACTCATGAGGTATTTAACGGCGGCACACGACAGCACCAACAGCAACAACAATTCTTTTCTATTTTGGTTCTTGTAAAATTCCGAATCTTGTTGGGTCGATTTTCTGTGTGGAACATTATTTGTAAATTTCGAAATTATGCTTCCATGTTCCCAATTACACTCTCCCGATCCTACAGTATTGTACTATCGCTACAGCACTACTGACCTGTTGCATTCACAATAGTGCAGTTCCTCCATTGTGCACAGTAAAGCTAGCCATCCGTCGCTTCCACAATCTGCTCCCCCTCATTATACCTAAATTTGGTTTTTAGCATCCGCCACTCCCACCACTACTCTCTCACCAACGTGTTAACGTATCACTCACGCAGGGAAAGACGGAAAATAACGCGAGATTGTTATTGTTGCACGCTCTCAACCAACGACCGCCTCCCACACCTCGCACCACCGTTGACAGTCTCGTAGATACGGTTGATCGATCGCCTATTTTGCTTTCCCTTGTTTCTTTTCTTCCCTCTTTCCTTCCTAAACTACCGGAGGCCCACCAACAAGCACTATCATCATTATACCCACACTTCTGCTGACTACTTGTCTTACTCCATGCATTTCATTTCTCTACACGAAACTACCATCGATCAATGTATCGTACCTTACGAATTTGCGCTCATAACCTTCCCATTGACCTATTTCGCTTTCGCCAGCATGTAAGCAAGAGTGGTGTTGCTGTTACTGCAACTGCAAGTGCAACTGCAAGTGCTACTATTTCCCTCCACACCAATTCCAATGCAGGAAATACCTCAAAACCTCATCTCACTAAAAAAACTGTAGGCCCGCCCACCCAAATGCTCACACGAATCATTGTGATGACGATGTCAAAAGAGATAAGCCGACAGTGAGGTCGTACAGTAGGAGGAGGTAATGATAAGATACTCTGTGGAAGAGGAGGGGGGAATGTTCGATCGATGCTACCATCCAACTCTCAATCATTCATTCATTCGCTCACCCACTTGCTCACTTGCTCCCTTATTCTATCTTTTCTATTTGTTAGCACAATCATTCGTGCGACGATCTAAGGTTAGAGAGAGTTTATCTGCAACTTTGCTTTAGTTGAAGAGTAGTTGAGGTAAGGTGTAACTGTGTATATAGATGACGATGATGATTATGGTAACAATTGGTGTAGAACAATCTCACATTACGCCGCCGCATCAGCAGCCGAACGCGCGTAATAACAACAGCATGACGTCGAAGTTGATACGAATGCGCCGAATGGACGGGTCTGTAGTTAGGTAGGATGCGGTCGAAAAAAAGGGGACGTGTGCTCACTCGTGGAAGCGCGCACGTTATGACCTCGAACTTCGAGAGCACGACTCGGCGTGCTTGCGTAGCTGTGACTTCTGCTTGTAGCGCGCACCACACAAAGTGCAATGGAATGGATGTTGATTCTCGTGAACCAGCTTGATATGACGCGTCAACCCATCCTTGAACGCAAACGATGCGGCGCATCGCGGGCACGAGAATGGCCGTTCTTTCAAATGCACGGAACGACGATGCTTCTGCAAATTGCCATTCTCCCCAAAACTGCGCCCACAAATTTCGCATTTATACGGTCGAAGCCGTTCATGCACCGTTCGCATATGCTTCCTCATATCTCCCACTTGTGTGAACCTGTGGCCACATATCGGACATTGACTTCGGTCGATTGTACTGCTGGCAGAGCCAGAAGACGAGGCAGGTTTGTTGAGTAGAAATGTCACGTCGAGCTTATTGTTGGGTGCCATAATTCGGGTGATAACGCACCAAGCTGTGTCAAATGGGTGTGATGTCGCGTAGTTTTGTACCAGAGTAAAGTAGTAGACGTAGTACAAGTAGTATAGTAGTAGTAGAGGTGGTGACGGCAGATATGAAGGGTTGAAAGAGAGGATCAGGCGAGAGCGCGTGAGAGTTTGTGTGTTTGCGTGTGTGTGCGTGCGCATGTGTGCGTGTGCATGTGGGAGAAGAGCGAGCAAACGAAAGAGAGAGATAGAGACAAAAGTTGAGTGGAGAAGGTTGGTTTCGTTTAGCGAAGTGCGTTGTGTTGTGTTGCGTTGTGTCGAGTACAGCCGAATCGCGTCGGGTAGTCGTGCGGTGTTGTAGTTTGGCAGAGGTAGAGGCGTGAGTTGCAGAGAAGAAATGTCAGTACGACGACGGTGATTACCGCAAGCAGATCGGGATTTAAAGGGCTCTCACGCCGTCGGTGAGTGCGTTTTGAGAGTGAATCGGTGGGCACGAAACGAATCGTGTGTGCAACTTGTGCACACTGCATGTGGAAGCGAAATAATTTATGCAAGAAAGTGTCACTCGTCGTGACTGACCACATTTGATCGATGCAGCGCGAGCGAGTGAGAACGAGCTATCATTGTACACTACAGTACAGTACAGTACAGTACAGTGCTATACCAAAGTACAGAATACTGTACAGTACAGTACTGCACAGTACAATATCGATGCAGTATAAATTTTTCTACAAAATCATTTACGTCGTCACTCTGCTCGCCCACGGTTTAAAGTTTCCTTCGTTCACTTGGATTTACTTGGCCCAGTGTCGAGACTAGTTGCTTCCTTTGCTTTCCATGCCAACCATGCATTTGTTCACTCTAGGGCCTGAACCACACATTCCTTTGTCATAACATTAGCCTTACCTACTTTCCTCTTTTTACGTATCTTCTTCTTGTGTAATCCGTTCATTTTCTTTCATATTTATTTTCGATTTTAATTTTTTGACTATATTCTTCTATTTCTTCTCCACTCGATCCAACTTTTGTACTGGATAAGATTATCATACTCCCATGAACTGTGCTTGTTCTTGTTTCTTATTCATGCATTGGACCTCCGCAAAGGTCCTATTAGTGTACTGTACAGCACTTACCATTTGCTTCATTCCTGAATTCCGTTTCGCCTTTTATGATACAACTCTTTTTCAAGCTAACATTTTACCCTTTTGTCTTCCTCTCCTTTCTCTCTTCACTCTCTCTCATTCTCACTCACTCACTACAGTACTCACTCTTATCTCCTCACCTACACTTTTCGTATTTTTAGATTTTTCTCTTGAAACCCTTTCTCGTACAGTATATTTGTCTTCTCCAACATATCTTTCTATCTTCCAATCAAATTATGTTCTTCAATTTTTTTTCCCTGCTCTTCTCTCATCACTCTTCCCCTTTTGTTTCTATTCTTCCTAAAAAAACCCTTCTGCCGTTTCTCCTGCGTCTTTCACCCCTACTTCTTCACGATATCACTATTTTTCCTACTGCTCAAGAATCCTTGTTTTTCTTCGAATTTTGTTCCACTTACGCAATTTACAGACCAAATCTCTTACTGTACTGTATTTTATTCGACTGTACCGCACTTTTTGCTGATACACAATGTACTGCTCGTGTTCCCGCTTTTACCCGCACTCATATTGCTCTTAATTTTTTCCTTCTTTTCTGTATTCGGAGCAGCAATAGTTCCATTTGTTGTGCTGGACCGTTTCACGAATACTGTGCTGTACCCTGGACTGTAGAACTGTACCCCTGTACAGTGCAGTAGAATCATGTTGATAACGATACCGCACATCTTCCTTCTTCATATCGTGCTACTGAATTTTCGTTTCTACTGGTCACTTCATTCATCTAACGGCACTATTGCCAGCATTACAATCTACCATTTGTTGTGGAACCAACCATTCTACTACCTGCAATTCATTTCTGAATGAACCAAACGATGTACAAAAAGTGCAATTCAACTTGCAACTTATTGCATTCTTCTCTAATTAAATCAAATGTCTTGAGAGTGCGTGTATTTTTTTGTTCCCATTTTACTGACTTCATATTAATCCCAACCTCCCGATGCTTTTGCCTGGTATTAAAGGAACAATGAATGAATTTGTCTAGTTCGAAAATCTGCCACTTGCAACACTGCAAAAATCATCCTCTCTCTCTGAATCTTGCAAATGCGAATTGCAGTGGAATGTTTCCCACCAAATTCGTAGGGTAGTAGAAATCACCTTTTACGACGATTACGAGCTCCTTATTAGAAATGCGCATTTTCTCCGTTCAAAAACGAAACTACGAGTTATTCGTCCCACTTTTCCCGAAGATTACGTGTCTTGAGTGTGGTCAACTCAAGTGCGGATGCTGACATTCTTCGAGATGAATTCATTTCATAAATATCTGCTGTAAGCGTTTACCTGTTGTATAAAATTCTTGATGGATAGCTGTTTTCAGGTTAAGCTTCATAAATATTCGAATATCAATGTTTCGCAAAACAATTCTTCATATAATTTGCAACAAAACCAATTTAACTTAATAAAAAACACTTAATGACCAACACCGCAACAGGAAGCACGTTCCATACTTAAGAATTCATAGATACGTACGAGTTTGCCCATTCGAGGTAAATCACGTTGCTGTGTATTCTTGATTTGACACTATTAAACTACTTCTGGTTTACTCATCTCAATCATGTAATCATTTTCACTGGGGACTGCTTACATCGGACTCGATACTTCGATATATTGAAGTTTTCTGTGTCAGAAATAATACTAATTTTGAAGCAGTATCGCCGAAAGAGGTGGAAATTCAATACAAGTTCATATTCCATTGAACGAAATGAAATCAATTTGGTACCGATTTGCTTCATCGCAATATTTGGAAACATAGATGGTTATCAATAGAATATTGAATGCAGCATTGTCCAGATGAAGTCAGTTTTTTATATTCGCAGTCTGATTCTTACAAGCCTTTCGAGAAACATGCTCTTTCCAACTAATGCTTCATTGCTAGCAAAGTAGTCAAATCCTTATTCAATAATAAGTAAATCGTTGAAAAATCGAAGCTATTCTGATCTTCAGTTCATCATTAACCAACATTTTTCTGACCCTTCGAAATTTGCGTATGTGATGGAAGTGACAATCTGCTCTCGAATTTATTACTGCCCAGTCAAACAAGACTGATGCTAAATCACGCCACCATCAGGTAAGACGCCTAAATCAATCAGTGTTGGTATTGAGATTCAGTTCAAATGCGTAACAATTTCTCAACATAGAATCTTGTTTACAGGAATTCGAGCTAAGCAATCTCCTTTATTCTACCTTTGCAAACGGAACGGTGGAATTTGACTCCAGTCGTATTTAGGAGCTAAAAGTCGTATTCTGCAATATTTTTGGTTTCTGGATCATCATTCGGAGAATACTAGTCTTGTTAGAGATTTCACCTAGCATAATTGACATATCTCTCTGTGGCAGAAAGATATCCAAATCGGGCACGCTTACATGACTTGTTTTCCTACACTTTCTCCAATCTTGTGACTCGCATTGTCTTGCCTAATGTATTTGCTTGATAATTTAGCTTACAAATTTTCTAGTTTTGTGATTAATACACATTATTTGTTTTTACTCTGGAATGCGTAACCTTTCTAGTTATTATAGACTTGGGTTATTCGATATAATATCTGCAAAATAGTATAGCACAGGTATAAAAGATCACAGAAAACGATTTGTACGCCGAACCCTCTTCCCGCGCTACCTTTATGGCTATTTTATCATACTCTGCTTGAACTAGCTATAAGTATTCCATAACAGCATTCCAAGATATGAACTACAGAAATACTGATTGTTGACTGAATACAATCATGAAAAATCAGTTCCAGAGAGTCAGACCATTCTCTGTTTTACGGATTTTATTTATAATTAATGAATGAGAGCGATTCAGCAATTTAATTGGGTTTGATTTTCTCAAGTTGTAAAGTTACATATTGTACCACAACAGCAGCAGTGGTTGGGAGAAACGTAGAATCACTGTTTACTATGACGGAATCTATGCAGCGAATTGAATGTATTGGACGATAATGAGACATCTAGCCGACACCAGAATTAGGACATCACAGCAGTATATCTGTGTTACGTAGGAAATGATAGGGCAGATTGACTGGGAATCTTTTCTCAACGTAGTGTCAAAGTAGCGCTAGACTTATATCGACAGAAGCATCAGAATGGATCGAGTGTGCCCTCAGCACCTCCGGTCATAGCTGCAACTTGTATTCCAGCTGGGTATCCACCTGCAAGGATTGTTCCGAAAAATTTGCTTCTTGGCTTACTTTTGCGTCGTCTGCCAACTTAAGTTACTGATGAACATCCGAAAAATATATATATTCCAGACTAGAGGGCTTAAAAATCGCCATTTACGGTAACAACCAGATTTATCGTGCTCGTTATCTAGTTCACTAATACTCTGGACATAGAAATATCAGTTGTCTCACAAAGTAAAATCTAATCTGTGTTGTCTCCAATTTATGAATCAAAGGATAAATGTTACTATCTATACCCAAGTATTCACTGCAAATAAGGAATACTCGTGTGTTTCATTATCTGAGTTTTAGCCCGTGATTCAGTTGATTTTTCGTGGTTCATGTGATCAATCTATGGGAGACGGGAGAAAATCATGTTCTCTTCAACTTTGTTTTTCATCGTGCCACTATTTCATGTCTCCCAGGAGACTTAGATCCTCAGGCCAGGAAATAGAGCACTCATGAAAGACATGAGAAAAATCCTATTTTACACATATCTTTTCTAAGATCTTATTGAGTTTTGTTCACTGACATTTTTAGAACAGAAAAACAGACAATGGCGGTAGCTGTGCGTTCATAAATGTAATACAAAATGTTGCAAGTATGTAAAACCATGAGTATTATCTTGCTCGGCGGTGAGTATTATCAATCATTATTCATGAATCTTGTACAACCGTATAAATATGGTTTCAAAATATTGAAAGGGGCGCATTTATATTCCTAAACAATGATTTGTTTAACTTCGAATTCGTATTCGAACGGCATTAGGTTGAGACACAAAATACGCAAAATTCTCTGATTAACAAGATAGAAAATATGAAATTTTTGCACTTGTTTCAATGCAAAAAATTACGGTGCATCGGATTAAAAATGATAACTAAATGAGACCAAAACTTGAATTCTACTTATATCCAGCTGAAATATTTACTTGTTTATTCCAATTTCTACTCGGACGTACTCATTTAACAACCGCCAGTCGATAATAGTTTTGATTTATGAAAAATAAGTATAAAGTTTCCAGCAATATAGATTAATTGTTTGATTCGTATAATGTAGATCTCATGAAAAACAACAGGCCGGTCGAGAAATAATTCTGATGCACGAAAAATTGTTATAGTATGAATGCGAATCTACTGAACCATTTTGCAGTGTGAACAAGTCAACCGAAGAAAAAATTCATGGATTTAAGGATGGCATGAAGTAATAATTATGAAAACTGATCTAGAATCGAATTAAAGTGCAGTAATATTGTTTGAATGAGATTTGGTTGATTTGATGCAGAAGCAAGTGAAAATGTTGCATTCGAAAGGTGTAACGCGATAGGTTTTTCGAAATTCTTAGGTAGGGCAAGTTTTTATTCGTGCAAGAATTTTTCATTTAAAAGCTGGCACAAAAATAAGCCAGGACTATAGTTGTATTGAGGAGAATATTTATGTACGCTTTATGTAGACAAATTTCTAGTGACTAATGAGATGCTGAGTAAATACATATTGGGTCTTCGATTTACTTGCAATCGATGACAAAAATTAAAGAAAAATTCGTAACAAAATTTAGCACTGCCTAATGG
>JAAUYH010166767.1_pt1 | contig 18510 bp, 15 predicted proteins | sample 7278061 | NCBI WGS metagenome assembly JAAUYH01 (sample SAMN14350203, study PRJNA611818) | marine sediment metagenome | isolation source: surface marine sediment (0.6m) | place: French Polynesia: Moorea | collected 2018-08 | reverse complement strand
GCGACACCCAAAAGCTCGACACCCGCGCCCGTGCTCGCCGACAGCCACACGGCCACGGCCCGGCCGTCCTCGTCCCGATCGATCCGCGGCTCGTCGCCGGTCAGATCGATCTTGTTGTACACGCGGATTTGCGGCACCTCGTCGGCGCCGATCTCCTCCAGCACCTCCTGCACCTGGCCGATGCGTTCGCGCCGGTGGTCGTCGGACGCGTCGATGACGTGCAGCAGCAGCGCCGCGTCGCGCGACTCTTTCAGCGTCGCCCGGAAAGCCGCCACCAGCTCGTGGGGCAGGTCGCGGACAAAGCCCACCGTGTCGGCCAGCACGGCCGTCCGGCCGGCGCTCAGGTCCAGGCGGCGCAGGGTTGGGTCCAGCGTCGCGAACAGCTGGTCGGCCGTGTAGGCCTCGGACCCCGTCAGCGTATTGAACAGGGTCGATTTGCCGGCGTTGGTGTAGCCCACGAGCGAGACCGTCGGCACCTCGGTCTTGCGCCGGTGGCTGCGCCCCTGCTCGCGCTGGCGATCGACCCGCGCCAGGCGACGGTTGAGCATCTTGATGCGTTGACCGAGCAGGCGCCGGTCGGTCTCGAGCTGTGTTTCACCAGGGCCACGCAGGCCGATGCCGCCCTTCTGGCGTTCGAGGTGCGTCCAGCCCCGGACCAGCCGGGTGGACAGGTGCTCGAGCTGCGCCAACTCCACCTGGAGCTTGCCCTCGAAGCTGCGGGCGCGCTGGGCGAAGATGTCCAGGATCAGCCCGGAGCGGTCGAGCACCCGGCGGCAGACCAGCTTCTCGAGGTTGCGTTCCTGGCTCGGACTCAGCTCGTGGTCGACGATGACGACGTCGGCGTCGGTCTCGGCCACGCGGTCGCGAATTTCCTCGGCTTTGCCGGAACCGACGAAGTAGCGCGGATCCGGCGATCGGCGGCTGGCCGTGATGACGTCGACCACACGGGCACCCGCCGACAGGGCGAGCTCTTCGAACTCGCTGAGTTGATCGCTGAGGATCGGGGCTCCGAGCCCGATGTGAACGAGGATTGCGCGTTCACCGCTACGCGGTCTGTCGAACAAAAGGTCAGAAACCTCCCATCAACCGCCGGAGTTTTCCTTGGCATCGTCGTCGGGCACGGGCAGGCGGATATTGCGCGCCGGTACGACCGTAGAGATGGCGTGCTTGTAGACCATCTGGCTGACGCTGTTCTTCAGCAGTACGACAAACTGGTCGAAAGAGTCGATCTGGCCCTGAAGCTTGATGCCATTCACAAGATATATGGACACCGGGACCCTCTCCTTGCGAAGCGCATTCAAAAACGGGTCCTGCAACGTCTGCCCTCTTGCCATCTGTTTCTCCTTAGGAGTGGTACTTTCTTTTGTGTTTCCACTACGTAGGCCCTGTCCCCTTGAGGGCCTCACAAACACGAAAGCCGCCCGAGTCCGGGGCGGCAGCGCATTTTAGCACAGCGAATCCGCAAGCTTGCGAATATTCGCGGCCAGGTCGTCCGCCAGCTCGTTCACGTCGCCGGGACCCGGCAACTCGAGCCAGGTCAGCCCCGATTCAGACCGCAGCCAGGTCATCTGGCGCTTCGCGAGCTGCCGGGTAGCGACGATGGCCCGCTCGCGCGCCGCCGCCAGCGATACGCGGCCCGCGACGTGCTCCCACATCTGCCGATACCCCACGGCCCGCATCGATGGCGTGTCGGCGTCGAGGTCGCCGCGCCGGTACAGCGCCACGACCTCGTCGACAAAGCCGTCACAAAGCATTGAATCGAATCGTTTTTCGATGCGGCGCAGCAGGGTCTCGCGATCGGGCACGGTCAGCGCGTAACGTACCGTCTGCCACGGCAGCGGATCCGCCTCGGGGGTGTTCTGCCACTCGGAAATCGTGCGGCCCGACACCTCGAATACCTCCAGCGCACGCTGGATGCGCTGGGCGTCGTTGGGGTGGATGCGCCGGGCGGCATCGGGGTCCACACGCGCCAGCTCGGCGTGCAGCGCCGGCCAACCGTTGCGCCGCGCGCGGGCGTCCAGCCGGGCCCGGACGCCCTCGTCGGCACCGGGCAACGGCGCCAGCCCGTACAGCAGCGCCCGGAAGTACAGCATCGTCCCGCCAACGAGCAGCGGGATACGGCCATCGGCGGCGATGTCGTCCATGGCCGCCAGCGCGTCGCGCCGGAACTGACCGGCGGAATACGGTTGCGCGGGATCCAGTATGTCCACCAGGCGATGCGGCACCCGCGCCAGCGTGCCGGCATCGGGCTTGGCGGTGCCGATGTTCATCCCGCGATAGACGAGCGCCGAGTCGACGCTGATCAGCCCCACCGGCAGGCGCTCGGCCAGCGCCAGCGCAAGGTCGGTCTTTCCCGTCGCGGTCGGGCCCATCAGGCACACCGCGAGTGGCCTGGCTGCCACGGCTATTGTCCGCGCAGGAACAGGCGGTCGAGTTCGGCCAGGCTGAGCCGGGTCCAGGTCGGGCGCCCGTGATTGCACTGGTCGCTGCGCGGCGTGGACTCCATGTCGCGCAACAGCGCATTCATCTCGTCCAGCGACAGGCGCCGATGCGCGCGCACCGAGCCGTGACAGGCCATGGTGGCCAGCAGCTCGTCGGTCATCGCCCGGACGCGCTGGCTGCCGCCGATCTCGCGCGTGTCGGACAGCACGTCGCGCACCAGGGCGGCGGCGTCGGCACCGATCAGCACGGCAGGCAGCTCTCGCACCGCCAGCGAACCCGGACCGACGCGATCCAGCGCGAGGCCCAGCTCGGCCAGGTCGTCGGCGATGCGCTCGGCCAGGTCTGCCTCCGGCGGCGACACTTCGACGGTGACCGGCACCAGCAGCGGCTGGCGTGCAATGCCGTTGGCCTCGAAGGATGCCTTCAGTCGCTCGTATACGATGCGCTCGTGGGCGGCGTGCATGTCCACGATGACCAGCCCGTCGTCGGTCTGCGCCAGGATGTACACGCCGTGCACCTGGGCGATGGCCGTGCCGAGCGGGTGCCGGTCATCGTCGCCCGTCCCCGCCGAAGCAGCCGGCAGCGCCGCAGCGGCATGCGACGCCGGCGCGTGATGCGACCCGCCGTGCGCCGCGTGGCCGTGCAGTGCGCCGTAGGCGGCCAGTTCTTCGCGCACGTCGACGGCCATTCGCTGCTGGGCCGGCGGCGACGAACCGCCGAGTCGCGCCGGCATGGTGGCGGCGCGCTGCTCCGGCGCCTTCGGCCGCGTCTCGGCCAGCACGCGTTCGAGCGTGCGGAACACGAAGTCGTGCACGAGGCGGCCGTCCCGGAACCGCACCTCGACCTTGGCCGGGTGCGCATTGACATCCACCCGGGCCGGATCCATCGCCAGGTACAGCACGCAGGCCGGGTGCCGGCCGTGGAACAGCACATCGCGATAGGCGTGCCGGATGGCGTGATTGATCAGCTTGTCGCGAATGAGCCGGCCGTTGAGAAACACGTACTGCATGTCGGTCTGGCTGCGCGAGTAGGTCGGCAGCGCGAGCCATCCGCTGAGCGCGAGGCCGCCGGTCTCGTAGTCGAAGTGCACGGCGTTGTCGATGAAATCGGCCCCCAGCGTATCGCGCAGGCGACGCTCCCTCGCCGCCTGGTCGGCCGCCGCCGCCAGGCTGGCCGAAACGCGCCGGTTGTTCCTGAGCTGAAAGGCGACATCGAAGCGCGACAGCGCGAGTCGCCGGAACACGGTTTCCAGGTGTCCGAGTTCGGTGCGCTCGGTCCGCAGGAACTTGCGCCGCGCCGGCGTGTTGTAGAACAGGTCGCGCACGTCCACGGTGGTGCCGCGCGGATGGGCCGCCGGTTCCGGCCCCGTCAGCTCGCCGCCCGACACCGTCACCCGCGAGCCGCTGTCCGCGCCGTCGGCGCGCGACGTGATCGCGAGGCGGGACACCGACGCCATGCTGGGGAGGGCCTCGCCGCGAAAACCGAGGCTGGCGACGCAGGTCAGGTCTTCCAGCGTTGCGATCTTGCTCGTGGCGTGCCGGGCCAGCGCCAGCGGCAGCTCGTCAGCCGGTATCCCTGAGCCATCGTCGCGCACCCGCACCAGCCGCATGCCGCCCTGCTCGACCTCCACCTCGATACGCGTGGCGCCGGCGTCCAGGCTGTTTTCCAACAGTTCCTTCAGCACTGACGCCGGGCGCTCGACGACCTCGCCGGCGGCGATCTGGTTGACGAGGGTTTCTGGCAGTTCCTGGATCGGCACGGGACTTGCGCGGCTGTCGGCGGCCGGTAGCGAAGCGAGGCGCGATTATATATGCCCCGCTGTCAACGATTCACGTCTTGCGCAGGAGCGACTTCCGTGGGAGCGGCTTCCAGCCGCGATTCCGATTTGATCGCGGCTGGAAGCCGCTCCCACGGGCAGGGCGGATTGAAGCGCGCCAGGCCCTACAGGCCCGCGGCGACGGGTATGTTGAGTTCCTGGCCGATGCGGATGCGGTCGCCCTTCAGGCCATTGCTGGACTTGAGCGCCTGCACGCTCACGTTGTAACGGTTGGCGATGCCGCCAAGCGTCTCACCACGGCCGATGACGTGCGTCACCGACGACGGCGCCGGCGACGAGCGCAGCGTCGCGAACAGCGTGCCCGGCGGCGGGCTTTCGAGGAAATATCCGCGGATACCGCGGAGCATGGCGCCGGCCCATTTCTTTTGCATGGCCACGTCGCGCAGCTTTTCTTCCTCGCCCGGATTGGAAATGAAGGCCGTCTCCACCAGGATCGAGGGAATGTCCGGCGACTTCAGCACGAGAAAACCGGCCTGCTGCACCGTCTTCTTGCGAACCCGGACGACACTGCCAAGCTCGGACAGCACCTTCTCGCCGGCTCTCATGCTGGCGCTGATCGCGGCCGTCTGCGACAGGTCGAGCAGCACCGACGCCAGCAGATCGTCCTTGTCATCGAGGCTCACGCCGCCCACCAGGTCGGCGGCGTTCTCGCGCTCCGCGAGCCAGCGCGCCGCTTCGCTGCTGGCACCGCGCTCGGACAGCACGTACACCGACGCCCCCCGCGCCCGGTGATCCCGGAACGCATCGGCGTGGATCGACAGGAACAGGTCGGCACGGTGTTCGCGCGCTTTTTCCATCCGCCCGCGCAGGCTGACGCTGTAGTCGCCCTCGCGGATCATCACGGGACGCATGCCCGGCTCGGCCTCGACCAGGTCGGCCAGGTGCCGGGAAATGGCCAGCACCACGTCTTTCTCGCGAGTGCCGCGCTTGCCGGACGCACCGGGATCTTCGCCGCCGTGTCCCGGATCGATGGCAATGACGAGGTCACGACCGGCGGGCTGGGCGGCCACGCTCTTCACCGTGGCGGCGGCGGTCTGCCCCGGCGGTTCCAGGTCGATCACCAGCCGGTGACCGTAGGTGTCGTTGGGTCTGACCAGGAAGCTGGAAGGTTTGACGGCCCGGTCCAGGTCCAGCACCACACGCAGGTTGCCGTCGTCGCGCGGGCCGCTGCGCACGGCCAGCACCACGCCGGCGCTGCCGGCGATGTCCGCGCTGTCGGCGATGCGGCCGCCCGGCAGGTCCACGACGACACGGTGGGGTTCATCCAGCGTGAACAGGTTGTGCTCGGCCGGCCGGTCGAGATCGAGCACCACCCGGGTTGCATCCGGCCCGGCCCACAGGCGCATGCCGCGCACCTCGGATTCGGCCGCCGCGGCCGTGGCGACCACGGCGATCAGCAGGCCCGACACCAGTCGGGGGAATACGGCGGCGGACGGTCGTTTTCTTGTTGCGTGCGACAGCATCGGAGGCGCCTCGGACCACTCCCGGCGTACTTTAATCCCCTTCCGCGCCATTACGCAAGGTTTTTCCATGCAAATTATCGGGATAGATCACAAAATTAGAACTGTTGTCAGGCCTCGCCCGCTGCTTCCAGTGCGCGAACGATCGCCGGCCCCGGCTCGGCCCCCGCCGTTACCCGCACCAGCCGGCCGTCGCCGTCGTGATCGAGGGTCACGGTTACGGTTGGCGGCGGCAGGAAGCCGGCGCCGCGTTCCGGCCACTCCACGAGCAGCACACGCCCGGATGTCAGCATGTCGCGCATCCCTAAGTATTCCAGCTCGTCGGCATCGGCGACGCGGTACAGGTCGAGGTGAAAGACCGACGGCTCCGCGCCATCGTCGGACGCCGCCAGACCGCCCTGCCCCGCCGGCGCGTAGGGCTCGACCAGCGTGTATGTGGGACTGCGAACCGCGCCGGTAACGCCCAGGCGGCGCAGGTATGACCGGGCCAGCGTGGTTTTCCCCGCGCCGAGATCGCCGGCGAGATAGATGATGACGGCGGCGTCGTGCGCCGGACCGCGCGTGGCTTGCAGCACCGCCTCGCACAGGCGCGCCCCGAACCGCGCCGTCGCCTCGGGATCGGGCAGCCGAAGCGCGCTCAAGCGGGGTTCACCCGGCGCTGCAGCGGATCGAACAGGTCGCCGGCGACCAGGCCGCGTTCGCCGCGCACAGCGGCCGCATCGTCACCGGCGGCGGCGTGCACGTGCACCGCGACCGACGTGGCATCGAACAGGCTGACGCCTGCCGGGCGGGTCTGGGCCACGATCGCACAGACGATGCCGGTGAGCACGTCACCCATGCCGGGCGCCGCCATCCCGGGATTGCCGCGGTCGCAAACGGCCGGAGCCTGGTCGGCACATCCGACGAGCGTGCCCGCGCCCTTCAACACCACCGTGCCGCCGTAGTTCTCGACCAGGCGGGCCAGGGCCGCCGGCCGGTCGGCCTGAACGGTCGTGGTGTCGGTTGCCAGCAAGCGCGCCGCCTCGCCCGGATGCGGAGTCAGCACCCAGTCGTCCCGCTTTCGGGGGGCCCCGGCAAGCAGGTTGAGCGCATCGGCATCGAGCACCAGCGGACAGCCGGCGTCCAGAGCGGCGTCCAGCAGGGTCCGGGCCCAGGCGTCGCGACCGAGCCCCGGCCCGATGCCGACGACGTCGGCGCTGGCCAGCAGGGCCGCCAGTTCACCCGCGTCGGTCACTGCCCGGCACATCAGCTCCGGCCGCCCCGCCAGCACGATCGCCAGGTGCTCGGGCATCGTGGCGATGCTGACGAGCCCGGCGCCGGCACGCAGCGCCGCCTCCCCGGCCAGACGTATGGCACCCCCGTACCCGCGCCCGCCGCCGATGAGAAGCACGTGCCCGTTGTCGCCCTTGTGGGCCGACCGCGCCCGGCGCGGCAGACAGCGCGCCACGCGATCACTGGCGATTCGATGCGCGGCACAAGGCACCGGCTCGGCCACCGGCGCCGGGATACCCAGTGCGTCGAAGAAAACGACACCCGCGCGATCCGGTCCGGCACCGGTGAACAGGCCGAGCTTGAGGCCCACGAAGGTCACCGTCGCATCGGCAGCGATGGCGGTTCCGCACACCTGCCCCGTGTCGGCGGAAAGCCCGCTCGGTATGTCCAGCGCGAGCACGGGCGCAGCGGCCGCATTGATCGCTTCGATCGCCTCCGCGAAGCGGCCCTCGACCGGTCGCGACAGGCCCGTGCCGAAAATGCCGTCCACGACGACATCGCAGTTGTCGGGCAACGTCGGCGACCACTGGGCGACCGACAGGCCGGCGTCCCGGCAGTCGTGCCAGGCCGTCGCGGCATCGCCGGTCAACCGCTCCGGGTCGACCAGCGCCGCGACGGCAACATCGAGCCCGCGCGAGCGCGCGAGGCGCGCCAGCACATAACCGTCGCCGGCGTTGTTGCCCGCACCGCAAACCACCAGCAGCGATTGCGCCGCGGGCCATCGCTCGACCAGCCGGTCCAGCGCCGCCCCGGCGGCCCGGGTCATCAGCGTATAGCCCGGAATGCCCTCGCCGTCGATGGCCAGCCGGTCGAGGCGGCGAACGGCGTCGGCCGTGTACAGGCAGGTGGGCAGCGTCTGTCGGGCTCGCTCGGACATGGATGGGCATTATACTTGCGGCCCGATATGCAGGATGATCCACACGCGCTCATGCGCGACATACGCCGCTGGGCCGAGGACCTCGGCTTCGACGCGGTGGGCGTCGCCGGCATCGACCTGGGCGAGGACGAGGCCCGGCTGAACGCCTGGCTGGCCGCCGGTCGCCACGGCTCGATGGACTACATGGCCCGCCACGGCACACGCCGCAGTCGGCCCGCGGAACTGGTGCCCGGCACGACGCGCGTCATCAGCGTGCGCATGAACTACCTGCCGCCGGCGGTCCGCGACACCGACGAGGTGCTGGAGGACGGCGACCTCGGCTTCGTGTCGCGGTATGCGCTGGGGCGCGACTACCACAAGCTCATGCGGCCGCGTCTGCAGCGGCTGGCCGACCGCATCGCCGGGCACGTCGGACCCTTCGGCTACCGGGCGTTCGTGGACAGCGCGCCGGTGCTGGAAAAGGCGCTGGCGCGCGACGCCGGCCTCGGCTGGATCGGCAAGCACACCAATCTTCTCGACCGCAGCGCCGGTTCCTGGTTCTTCCTCGGCGAACTGTACACGGACCTGCCCCTGCCCCTGGACACGCCGGTGTCCGATCACTGCGGCAGCTGCACGGCCTGCATCGACGTGTGTCCGACCCGCGCCATCGTGGCGCCGTACGAGCTGGACGCGCGGCGTTGCATTTCCTACCTGACCATCGAACTGCACGGGCCGATCCCGCTCGAGTTTCGCGAGGCGATGGGCAACCGCATCTACGGGTGCGACGACTGCCAGGTGGTGTGTCCGTGGAACCGCTTCGCCCGCCTCAGCGCCGAGCCGGATTTCGTGGCGCGCCACGGGCTGGACGGGCCGGCGCTGACGGACCTGTTCGCCTGGACGCAGGACGAGTTCCTGCGGCGTACCGAGGGCAGCGCGATCCGGCGCATCGGCCACGAGCGCTGGCTCAGGAACATCGCCGTGGCCCTCGGCAACGCGCCACCGGGCGCGCGGGCGCGCGCGGCGCTCGAAGCCCGCCTCGATCACCCGTCGGAGGTCGTGCGGGAGCACGTCACGTGGGCGCTGGCCCGACAACACGCGGCCGAACGCCCCGGGAAGTGAGACCTGGTTCCTGTGCGCTACCTTTGCCAGCCATCACCATGAGGAGACCAGTGGAGCCGCGCGCTCCCCAATCTTATGTTTAATGCCAACGACAACCCGTACCTGGTGCCCTACGACGGCTCGTTTCGCGTTGCCGACTGGCCGACGTCGCCACCATCGGACTCGCCGGGCCGCCGCGAGCTGAAGAAATCGCTGCGCAAGACCGTCCAGGCCATCAGTGACCAGCAGCGCATGCTGTACGCGCAGGACACGCACGCCGTGCTCCTGGTGTTCCAGGCGATGGACGCCGCCGGCAAGGACAGCACCATCCGCGCCGTCACCACCGGTATCAACCCGACGGGCTGCCAGGTGTTCTCGTTCAAGAAACCCTCGTCGCGGGAACTCGATCACGACTTCCTGTGGCGCACGGCCTGTCGCCTGCCCGAACGCGGCCGCATCGGCATCTTCAACCGCAGCTACTACGAGGAAGTGCTCGTGGTTCGGGTGCACCCGGGCATCCTGGACGGACAGCGCCTGCCGTGGCGCGCCGACGGCGCGGCCCTCTGGGACCAGCGGCTGGAATCGATACGCGACCATGAGAAGCACCTGGCCCGCAACGGCACGGTGATTCTGAAGTTCTGGCTGAACGTCTCCAGCGACGAGCAGCGCCGGCGGTTCGTGTCGCGGATCGACGAACCGCACAAGAACTGGAAATTCTCCCCGGGCGATGTCGCCGAGCGCGGGCACTGGGATGCCTACATGGACGCCTACGAGGCGGCGCTCGCCGGCACCTCGCGACCGTGGGCGCCCTGGTACGCCATTCCCGCGGACGACAAGCGCTACATGCGCCTCACCGTCGCGACGATCGTGCACGAGGCCTTGTCGACGCTGGGGCTCGCCTACCCGGAACCGGACCCGGACGTACGCACAACGCTCGAAGCCATGCGTGCGCAACTGACAAACGACGACAGTACGAGCGGCAATGGATAGCCGATCGAGGAGTATCGCTGAATGAAAGCAAACGAACAGGCGGACGGCCCGGGCAACCAGCCCGTGCACAGCTCCGCGCCCCCGCCCGACGCCGACCGGCTGTCGGAGCTGCGGCTGTTCTCGGGCGTAGCCCTCGAGAGCATCGAGGTGTACCTCGAACGCTGCACGACGCGGGAACTGGCGGCCGGTGACGTACTGCTGCACCCGAACGACGACAACACCACCGTGTATGCGATCCTCGACGGCCACGTCGACGTGCACCTCGACGATCCGTCGCTGCCACCGTTCTGCACGCTCGGCCCGGGTGCCTGCGTGGGCGAGATGTCCATCATCGAGAACACGAACCCGTCGGCGCACGTCATCGCGGCAACGCACACGCGGGTACTGGCGCTGAGCCACGAGATCCTGTGGTCGCTCGTCAACAGCTCCCACGCCTTCGCGCGCAACCTGCTGGTCGTGCTGTCGGAGCGCGTGCGCACCGACAACAATGTCATCGTCGACAACCATTCGGCCCTGCGCGAGTACGAGCGCAGCGCCATGACCGACGCGCTGACGGAACTCAACAACCGTCACTGGCTGGAGGAGATGTACCGGCGCGAGATTCAACGGTGCCAGCTCGATGGCGTGCCGCTGTGCCTGGCGATGCTGGACATCGACTTCTTCAAGTCCTTCAACGACGAGTTCGGTCACATCGCCGGCGACCACGCGCTGATTACCGTGGCCGATGCCCTGCGCAGCCAGTTCCGCCCGACGGACATGATCGCCCGCTACGGCGGTGACGAGTTCGTCATCCTGCTGCCGGACACGGATCTCAGCCAGGCCGAAGGAATCGCCGAGCGCGTCCGCAAGGCCATCGGCGGCGACGCCCCCGCGGGTGAAGGCGCCGAGCGTACGGCGCTGACGGTGTCGCTCGGGCTGACGGAAATGGGACACAGCGACACGATGGAGACGCTGCTCAACAACGCCGATGCGGCGCTGTACCGGGCCAAGCTGGCCGGCCGCAACTGCGTGTCGGCCTGACGGATCGGCCGGAGAGATCGGCCGAACGGATCGGCTAGAGCTGCACCTGCACGTTGTCGATCAGTCGCGCGCCGCCGAGGCTTGCCGCCGTCAGGATCACCAGGCGCAGCGTGCCATCGCTCGGCGGCGACAGGTCCGCCGCACTTCGAATCGCGTAATAGTCCGGTGCCAGCCCGTGGCTGCGCAGCGCCGCCAGGCCATCGCGCTCGAGCCCGGCGAAGTCCTTCTCCCCGGCCATCAGGCGTGCCGCGGTGCGTTCCAGCTCGGCGTGCAGGTGCGGCGCATGGCGCCGATCCTCCGGGGACAGGTAGCGGTTGCGTGAGCTCATGGCCAGGCCGTCCGGCTCGCGCACGGTGGCGCCGGACTCGATGTCGACCGGCAAACACAGGTCGGCGACCAGGCGCCGGATGATCACCAGCTGCTGGAAGTCCTTTTCCCCGAACACCGCCACGTCGGGCTGCACGATGTTGAGCAGCTGCGTCACCACCGTCGCCATGCCGCCGAAATGGCCCGGACGATGTTCGCCGCACAACAGGTCGCTCAGGCCCGGCACCTCCACGCGCGTCGCCAGCTCGCGGCCACGCGGATAGATCTCATCCACCGTCGGCGCGAACAACAGGTCGGTGCCCGAGTCCGCGAGCCGCGCCGCGTCGTCGCCGAGCGTGCGCGGGTAGGCCTCGTAGTCCTCGCCGGGTCCGAACTGCAGCGGGTTGACGAAGATGCTCACCACGACCCGGTCGGCCAGGTCCCGGGCCCGGCGCACGAGACTCAGATGACCGGCATGCAGGTTGCCCATGGTCGGCACGAACGCCACCCGTTCGTCGTCGGCGCGCCACGTGCCCACACGCCAGCGCACGGTCTCGATGGTGCTCAGGCGTTCCAGCCTCGGCGCAGAGCCGGGAGTCGACGCCTCACCGGCGTGGCCGTTATCGGTACCGCTGGTCACGGCGCTGTCAGAAGCAGTGTTCCGTCGCCGGGTAGGTACCGTCCGCGACGCTGTCGACGTAGGCCTTGATGGCATCCCTGATGGTCGACTGGCCTTCCATGAAGTTGTGGGCGAAGCGCGGTTTGCGCCCCGGCGTGATGTCGAGGATGTCGTACAGCACGAGGATCTGGCCGTCGACACCCGGCCCGGCACCGATGCCGATGACCGGCACCTCCAGGGTGTCGGCGATCTCGGCGCCGAGCTCGGCGGGTATGCACTCCAGCAACACGATGTCGGCGCCGGACTCCTGCAGGGCGACCGCATTGTCGATCATCTTCTTCGCCGCCTTGTCTTCCCGCCCCTGGACGCGGAAGCCGCCGATCTTGTGCACCGACTGGGGCGTCAGGCCGATGTGGGCGCACACCGGGATGTCCGAGTGCGCCAGGTGCTCGACGATGTGCAACTGGCGCGCGCCGCCCTCCAGCTTGACCATCATGGCGCCGCCTTCCTGCATGAGCCGCGCGGCGTTCTCCAGCGCCTGCCGCGGTTCCGCGTAGCTCATGAACGGCATGTCGACCATCAGGAACGGCCGGTGCAGCCCCTTGGCCACCGCCCGCGCGTGGTAGAGCACGTCGTCCATGGTCACCGGCACCGTGGTGTGATGACCCTGCACGACCATCCCGAGCGAATCGCCGACCAGCACCAGGTCCACGCCGGCCTCGTCCAGCAGCGAGGCGAAGCTGGCGTCGTAGGCGGTGAGCGCCGCGAACTTGCGGCCCTCGGACTTGAACTTCCGCAACGTGCTCAGGTTCACGGGCGGCGTGGTGCGCGCCTTGTTCTGCAGGTGAGCGTACATCGGGTGTATCCGCGTGGGTGGCCGATCAGAATGACCGATGCCCCCGGAAACATCAACACGCGCACCAGCGAATCAGCCGGCGTAACGACGCACCCCGCCCGGGTCGATGCGCTCCAGGAGCTCGGCCACCCGCCCCGCACCGGGCACGCGCAGGGCCGGTGCGATGTCCGCCAGCGGAGCCAGCACGAACGCGCGCTCGGCGACGCCCGGGTGCGGAAGCACCAGGTCGCCGCCGTCGACGACGCGGTCGGCGTAGACAAGCAGATCGAGGTCGAGGGTCCTGGGACCCCAGCGGGGACCGTCCCGCCGGCGCCCGTGGCGCGCCTCGATCGCCTGGAGGTCGGCGAGCAGCGACGGCGGCGTGCGCCGTGTCAGCAGCCCGGCCGCGGCATTGAGGTAGTCGGCCTGCCCCGGCGGCCCCATGGGCGCCGATTCGTAGGTGTTCGAGCGCGCGACCAGGCGCGTTTCGGGCAATGCCGCCAGGTCCTGGTAAGCCGCAGCGATCGTCGCCGCCCTGTCACCGAGGTTCGTGCCGAGACCCACGTACGCCGGCCACCAGCATGCGGAGTCGGCGATCGTGTCGCGCGCCGCCGTCAATCCGGGGCGGGACCGGGCCGGCTGCGGCGCCGGCCACGGCGGCGACGCTTGCGCCGGGGTTTGCCGCCGACACCGGCCATACGCGCACGCTGGTCGTCGGGCAGGGTCTGGATTTCGGTCCACCAGTCGGCGATCGCCTGGTCGACTTCCCCGACCGCGGCGCGCAGCAGGAGGAAGTCGTAGGCCGCCCGGAAACGCGGATGCGACATCAGCTTGAAGACGTGCCCGCCCTTCTGGCGCATGAACCGCGGCTGCAGACACAGCACGTCGCGCATCGGCAGGGTGATGCGTTTCGGGATGGACACGTAGCTCTGTTGCTCGCGACACACCTGGTCGCAGGCGATCTGAAGCGCCTGCGGTTCGCGCATGCCCTCCGCCACGAGCACCTCGGCGCCGCGTCGGATGGGCTCCCACAACAGCACCGCGAACAGGAACATCGGCGTGACGGGCTTGCCGTCGTCGATGCGCTCGTCGGTGTTGCCCAGGCCATCGGTGACCATGGCGCGGAACGCGCCGGCACCGGGATCGGCCAGAGCCTCGGCCGAAGCCGGAAACAGGTGCCGGTACAGGTCGTGGCGCTGCATCAGCTCGAAGGTGGGCAGGGCGTAGCCGGCCAGGAACAGCTTGGTGGTCTCGTCGAACAGGCGCGCCGGCGGGACGTCGGCCAGCGTCGGCGCCAGCTCGCTGAGCGGCGCCTCGGTGTCCTTGTGGATGCGAAAGCCCAGGCGCGCGGCGAAACGTACAGCGCGCAGCATGCGCACGGGGTCTTCCCGGTAGCGGGTGACCGGATCGCCGATGAGCCGCAACACGCCGTTGCGCACGTCTTCGACGCCGCCCACGTAGTCCCAGATGCTGTAGTCGGCAATGTTGTAGTAGAGGCCGTTGCAGGTGAAGTCCCGGCGCCACACGTCGTCGTCGATGGAACCGTAGACGTTGTCGCGCAGGATGCGGCCCGACTCGTCCTCGAGCACCCGATCGCTGTCACCCGACTCCGAATCGGTGGCGCGGAAGGTGGCCACCTCGATGATCTCGCGGCCGAAGCGCACGTGGGCCAGGCGGAACCGGCGGCCGATCAGCCGACTGTTTCGGAACAGGCGCTTGACCTCTTCGGGAGAAGCGTCCGTGGCGATGTCGAAGTCCTTGGGTTCGTGCCCGAGGAGCAGGTCACGCACGCCGCCGCCGACCATGAATGCCTGGTAGCCCGAGTTCTTCAGACGGTACAGGACCTTCAGCGCGCTCGGCGAAATACGCGAGCGCGATACGGAGTGATCGGGCCGCGCAATGACTTGCGGGCCGTCGCTGTGCTGTCGTGCGTGGTGGGTCAAGTGGTGTGTCTTGGTCGAGGTTGAGCCTGAGCTTTCGGCGCGTATAATATCACCCCGCCGAGGCGGCACCACGCCACCAAGGCCCCGCGCTCCCTTCGTCTAGCGGTCCAGGACGTCGCCCTCTCACGGCGAAAACAGGGGTTCGAGTCCCCTAGGGAGTGCCATATTTCCTACCGGCAAGGCCACTGGGCATGAAAACCGATTCACCCGTTGCCGGCATCATGACGGCCCGCGTGGTGACGGTGAGCACCCGCGACAAGGTCAGCGATGTCCGCCGCACGATGAACGAGCACGGCATCCACCATGTCCCGGTGGTGGACGACGGTGCCCTCAAGGGCCTGGTCAGCTACACCGACATTGCCGAGCTGAGCTTCACGGAGTTCACCGACGACGAGCGTGTCCGGGATGCCGTGCTGGACGAGCGCTGCACGGTGCGTGGGCTCATGCGCACCGAGCTGGTGACCCTGCCGCCCGACGCCCCGATTCGCGATGCGGCCGAACGCCTGAGCAGCGGCAACATTCACTCCGTGCTGATCGTCGACGGCGTCGATACGCTGGTCGGCGTGGTCACGAGCACCGACCTCATCCGCCTCCTCACCGAGTGATTCCGCAGGCGACGACGAAACCTTATTTCGCCGCGGCACTCCAATATCGAAACACCGGCGGATACCGCCACCGTGCTTCTTCGCGTTTGCTCCCGGGACTCGATCGCTTGTTCGCCCACACCCTACCCGCCATCGTCATACTGTGCTCCATCGGCACGGTCGCGCAGGCCGCCGTCCCCGTGCCGGTCGATCGTGACAAGGCGGTCGCGCAGGCCGGCGCTGCCGACGCCTCGGTGGCGCGCCTCGCACAGCTCGCGCGCAACGGCGATCGTGCAGCATTGCTGGCGGAACTCGTCGCCGCCCGTGACGGGCACGACCTGACCCCGCCCGCCCGGGAGCGGCTGTTGCGCGACGGCGTGCTGGCCCTGGCCACGCTGCCGGCCGACAGCGCGAGTCGACGATTCGTCGAGCAGCTGACAACTCGACCCGTAGCGGTACGCGTCTGGCATTCCGAAGGCCATGAGCAGGTGTCCGTGCCGCTGTTCGACGTGGCGGCCGCAGCCAGCAGCGTGCTGCGCCAGTGGAACCGCGCAGCGGTGCGCGACGCCGCCGTCGACCGCGCCCTCACCGGCGGGCCGCTCGTCCCTGCCGGCTGGCGGCAGGCAAACGCCAGCGACGTCCGCGTGCGAGGCATCGCCGACGCCGTCGAGCGGCTGCCGGCGGCGACGCTGCAACGACAGCGCGAGGCCCTGGCGCGTCTGGCGGAGGCGGCCCCGCAATGGGCCCCGGCCATCGTCCCGGCCGCCGCACGCCTCGGCGACGTCGAACTGTTCGTGGCTGTCGTTCGCGGCGCCGAGCCCGGCGACGCCGTTCGCGCCCTGCCGAAAGTCGCCACCCTGGCGGATTCGACGCGCGCCCTGGACGTGTTGCGCGTGGCGGCCGAACGACCGGCGGTCGCTTCCGCCGCCCTGTTCGAAGCGGGCCGGCTCGCTCAGCGCGACCCGTCGGCGGTGGACTGGCTGTTCACGGTACTGGGCGACCGGACGCACGGCGGGTCGGCGGCCGCAGCGCTGGCGCGCCTGGACGATCCCGCCGTCGAGCGGCGTCTCATCGATGTACTGACAGGCACCGACGACGAACCACGCCGCGCCCGTGCGGCGCTGGCCCTATGGCTCACAGGATCGGCCGGCGCGCACGAGGCACTGCGCGCGTTCGCCGCCGGTGACGCGTCGCACGAGCTCAGGCGCCAGATCGCCGCATGGACGGCACGGTGACGGTGCGCCGGCTCGGTGGCGCGGCGATCGCCGGCCTGCTCGCAGCCGGGTCGGTCAGTGCCCAGTGCGTGCTGGACAGCACCGGCACGTCGGTCGTCAATCCCGACGATCCGTCGTGCGCCGGCGCCATGTTCCGCTACACCGAAGCGAGCTCCGGTGCCGACCGCATCGCCCTCGGCTATCCCGTTCCGGTACCGGTGGATTCGCTGACGGGCACCGACGGCTTTCGGTCCTACGACAGTCTCCTGGCCAGGCACCAGGACCTGGCCCTGATGCATCCGGCGGTCGAAGCGATCGTCGTCGGGCGCAGCCGCGCCGATCGCGAGATCTGGGCCTACCGCCTCGGCGACGCCGACGACCGCAAGCCCGACGGCGCGCTGGAAGGCGCCGTGATGATGAACGGCACCACCCACGCGCGCGAATGGCAGAGTCCCGAGGGCGTCACCGAGGTGTTCGAGCAGCTGGTGGCCATCAGCGACGACGGCGGCTGGGGCCAGTACCTGTCAGATGCGCTCACCGTCGTTCTGACACCCGTGCTCAACGTCGACGGCTTCATCCTGACCCAGGCATTTCCCGATCGCGTGACGGCGGCGGCGAACCAACCGCGCGAAGGCCGCATGCGCCGCAAGAACCTCGACCACCCGAACCGCGGCTCACCCGTCGACGAAGACATCGACACCACCGGCGACAACTTCTTCGGTGTCGACCTCAACCGCAACAGCGCCGCCGGCTTCGGCCTCAACCAGGGTTCCCTCGGCGACGTCTACAGCCTGGTGTACCGCGGACCGTCGGCCGCGTCCGAACCGGAGATTCAGGCGCTTCTCGCCGCCGCCGATCTCGGCCCGCGCGCGCGGCTGCGCATGTACACCGATCTGCACTCCTTCACCCAGGTGTTCTTCACGCCGCAGACAGCCAACAACCGCCGCAACACCATCACGCGCGACCTGGCCGCCCGCATGCGTGACGTGACGGGCAACCGCTACCGCTACAGCCCGGACCCGGTCGATTCCGGGGGCATCGGCACCACGGCGGACTACTTCGCCTACGAGGTCGAAGTCCCGTCCTGGACGCTGGAAACCGAGCCGCTCAACGGCGGCCAGGACTATGGCGGCACCGGTGCGGCCGGCAGCGGCTTCGTACTGCCCGACAGCGAAGTGGCGCGCATGCGCGACGAACTGGCGAGCATGCTCCTGCTCGGTTTCTACCGCATGGCCGGACCGCCGACCGTGGAGGCACTGACGATCACCCGGCGCGACGACGGCGCCGTGGTGTACGAGGCCGCCTGGGAGACCGGACCGCTCGGCACCGCCCGCCAGCTGGCCGTGGCGACGGACGACGGACTCGAACCCGGCACCGACTACAGCCTGTGGCTGGCCTTCGACAAGCCCATGCGTCATCGCAACGCCCAGGGCGCCGTCGTGAACTATGCCGGCCAGTCGGTCGAGCTGGCGCCGGACATCGCGCTCGCCGTGCCCGACAGCGGCGACGGGCTCGTGGTCACCATCGCCGATGCCGCGCAGCGCTGGCTGGACCAGCCCGGCGGCGCCCCGGACGGCTATCATCGGTATCGCGACGACGCGCTCACCGCCGAATTCACGATTCCCGCCGACGCCACCACCGATACGCCGTTGCCGGCGGTCGTGCAGGTCGTTGCCCGTGACCTGTCCGAGCTGTCGCTCGACGCCGACCCGTCGACACCGGCGGACTTTGCGGGCGGCCGCTGGACCGGCTACGAGAACACGCTGGGGGCTGCGGGCGACTTAGGCGGCGCAGCCTGCGCCTTTCACCCGTGGATCGACACGGCAGCGGGCGGAGCGGCGCCGGCCGACCGCTCGGCGACGTGCCCGGCCGCCCAACCGCCACGCCGGTGCTGCCGCCGCCACCACCCCCGCCGCCGTTGCCGCCGGGCGCGGGCGCCGGCGGCGGTGGCGCAGGCGGCGGTGCCGGTGCGGGTGGCGGTTGAGCGGCCGGGCACGTCGCCGAGCGGTCGGCCGGCGCGGCCCCGCCCGCTGC
>JAAUYH010117345.1_pt1 | contig 18511 bp, 11 predicted proteins | sample 7278061 | NCBI WGS metagenome assembly JAAUYH01 (sample SAMN14350203, study PRJNA611818) | marine sediment metagenome | isolation source: surface marine sediment (0.6m) | place: French Polynesia: Moorea | collected 2018-08 | reverse complement strand
GGACTAGACACATGATAAATTTGTTTTTTGACAATAGTCAAGCGATGCCCTATGCTTCTAATTTCTTCTCTGTAAACTGTAATTCACTTATGACAAGAAGATTAAGCCCTTGAGTTACCTTTCATTGCTGAAAAACTGCGATTCTTCATCTATTGAATTTCAATTATCGGCATCTCGCCTGTGGAAGAGCTCGGAATAAGCCAAGAAATTACAATTCTTCAGCTCTATGGCTCTCGATCTCTATCCATAAATTATATTTCATTGCATTTACTTTCCGTACTCGCATTTCCCTTTAACTTCGAGTCGTTAAATAGAACGCAAAGCTTGATTTCTTAATCTTTATTGCATATTACGTAGTAAAGCATTTTTACCTACAATATTCGCTTTCAAAATAGGTTTCCAACAAAATTGACACTTTCCTCGGAGATATAACAACTTATTAGGCGCATAAGCTTTAGTCCATTCGTTAAGTTGAGCGGCAAGGTTTAACAGTAAAAGGAGCTCGTTGCTTACTCTAGAAAATGGAATCTTAATTAATATTTTCGCAAGTAACTGAAAACGAATGCCAGTACTTCAGGTGTTGTCTGAGAAGGTAAGCGGATAACCAATGATCTTCTATGAAACTCTCGATCAAATTTGAAGGAGTTCAACCGTCCCATTTTTGCAAGTAACGCTTCTAGAAAATATGTTTATAGATGATTTCATTGATTTCTAATTGAAATATGGTAGCAGCCTTTTCTTAGATGGCTTAATTTATGATATGATACAAAATCAAAAAATAATTGTTTCACTCACTTTCACAGTCTTTCACAAACCTGTTCTATTTATTCTGTATTATTCTTACCAAAACTAACATTATTCTGGGTCAGTAATATTGGAGTAGATATTCACCAAGAACGGTTTGCATTGTATTGAGGCTATTGTAATCTATAATTATTTCATGTACTAATTATTTATTGTGGTCCTGAATTTCGAGGTGAACAGATTGGAGCTGATTGCCCATCAGATACTACCTCCATTCCAAAAAGATTGTTGCATTCTGTTTTTTCAAATATTCCACAAAGATTGTCGCACTAGAATTTATGATAAATTTTAATTGAATTTAATACTCTCCTTCGTTGAATATTCGGTTTCAGCTTCAAAGGTTCTTTGTGCAGGCTACGGAGTTCTATGCTTTCAATATCAGTAACTTCCACATATTTCGTCAAGACATCTCCAAGAAGAAGATTAGACACAAACCATTTCGGCAGTACGACTCCAATCGATCTCCGACCATAATCACTTTTATGAGTATTTGTTGTCATAGCGCTTCAGAAATTTAGCCTCTTGATGTTGCGCATTAGTTGTTGAACCCTCGATGATGACTGTGAAAGTGAACAGAGCACGAAAATCAATGAGATGTAAAAAATGCGGGTGACCAAATAATACGTTTTATGAACTACGAATAATGGCAGGCTGCTTTGGATATCCAATGTCTAGGTGTTTCTGATATGATTGCAAGCATAGAAGAGCAAGCTACTCTTTTTACTATTTCACTCCTTACCGGACAATAAAATCTAAATTTGTTCCTGTAAGATCGAGTAGAAGCAAATGCGACAATTTTTTTGGAATGGAGGTAGTAAATAATGAATCGTCCCGTTCGTTTGAAGCTGTTGCTCGAGAATTCAGATTCACCATCTAATTCGCTTGCCCGCTGTGTACATTAAAAACTTTCTAATGATGGATTTGATTACTATTCTCTAATTGTAACACATTTAGAGAAAAGTTGTACATGATTATCCGAATGCATTATAAGGAATGAAATTTTTTGAGAGGATAAATCCTAGCGCGGCATATTGTTCAAGTACTGTACATCTGTAGTGCTAGCTGCAAACTTATGTTTATTGCAGTTCTAGCTGACCCATACTGTTACTTGTTTACTTACTTGGACTAACGTCACGGAAAACAGGATCATTCACTGTGCTTGTTCGTACGTAATTCTAACTATCTATTTTTGGGCAGTTCCCTCCAGTGTTAATAGATTTTACATCAAATCATCCCAAACGAAAGTGCCAAAATTCATAGCGAAGAAGAAGTAACATAATATGAGTCTTCCTAAACTAGCGAGTTTCTAAAAATTGAGCTCACGTCCTTCATTTTTCTTCTTCACAACATCAACAGATATAATCAAAGTTTGTCAATCTGTAGATCAATTGAATTTGAATCCTTCGTTCTGCTTGATTCCCGAGGTTACCGTAGGAATGACTCCAGGTATTGGCCCAGCGAGAGCTAAGCATTAGAATCATCGGCGTCTTGCCATGTTAGCTGATAAGCGGGATTTGAAATGCTGAACACATCGTCATGAGGCACGCCTAGAAAGTCATGAAGGGCGAATGGATTGATGAAACCGTTGTGACTGAATTTCAATGTAATCTGCATATGACCCAAATTCCAACTCCCTTGGGACTTGTACATCAGATAAAGGAAGAACGACATAGCCAAACAGTACGTCTTGGCTGCGACACTTCGTGTTCCGGGAATGATTCGGTGTCGCAGTAGCATTTGTAGTGAGAGTGCTACTCGAACCAAGAACTTCACGATGTACACGACAAACTTCCAAGCTGCTACAGACTTCCACCTGAATTCGGTCAGAACTCGCCTAGTGATGCTGCTGTTGGAAAGAGCGTGCAGAACTTTGACCATTTCGTGAGGGAGCAAGGCGAGTTTTGCGAGCACCTTGACTAAAACAACCGCAAGCTTTCTCAAAAGCTCAGAAAGCTTCTTCATTCTCCGACGCAGAATCAATGATGTGATCTTGAAGTCTCTCCATACTGCATCCCAAACTACAACAATTTCATTTTGTCGTAAAGTGCCTTTGAAGAGACGAGCCAGTGCTTCCTTACCTGATGAAAGTCCTGATTTCTTTGTCAGCTGTCTCGTCTTCAGTGGAGCAGGATGCGAACAGAATGCATTAACGTTATCGCCACATGCTTCCACAGGGGTTGGTACAACCGAGTTTCCAACAGACTTCGAATGGCACTTTACCGGAGAAGACAACATAAGCTTCGTATAACAGTCGACTGCAGCAGCCTTTTCAACTGAATTTCCCCTTTCACCTGTATCTTGCATCCTAGCTTGTCTCGGCTGCGCCTCGCCAATATCAGGCCTACCAACCTGATTCATGACATCGACAACGTTTTCAACAGCAGGTTTCTCCTTCGGTACTTGCGCAGCAGCAGTGCGAGGAGTGGGCGAATTCTGTTCTATGCACTCAGTTGAGTGGTAAAGGTGACGTGCAGTAGAAAACACCTCGCGATTCATGTTCATTGAGAGTTCGTCAAAGCTTGCCGCAGGAGAACCTGATTGTTTAGTGTCGCAGGTTTTCATCATTTAGGTCAGAATGATGGGAGAGAAGTTTCTTGTTATGGCAGGGAACGACTTCGGTGGCAAGGTGTTCGTTTGGTGGGAAGAGTGAATGAGGTCGTGTGAGAAGTGATGGTTGGTATATTAACAAAAATCAAATCTTGGAACGTTTATTTTGGCGGTTCATGCAAATGTTTACGTTTAATTCGGATCCGTTCGGAACTAGATTCTGCAATTAAATTTTTTTGCTCTTTAGATTCACAAGTATCTAAGAATAATTCGTTTAACAGTGCGCGACTTTTCACTAACTGTAAATAACGTTTATTTCAAAACGGATCAACTCAAAACGTAAACGTTAACGTTAACTGATGATATTCAGGTTCGCCTATTAAAACATCAACCACCACGACTATTGGCATACTTTAATCTACCTGCCTGACAAAGCACATCTTCAAACCGTGTTAGCCTCGCTCAGAGACCAGAAGGCATCGTTCGCTTCTTCCCTGACCCGAACACCGCACTGCAACACGAAGCACTTCTTTCTTCGTACACTAATCTTTGTCGAAGCTTCAAGAAACATGCCTGGTGACAAAATCCCTAGGGCACCTCATCTTCATTATTCAAATGAACACAAGCAAGAACCTTCAAGAGTGCCTTGTGTTGCAGCTGAGCCAGTACCGCTGGTGAAACCTTCGCCTGAGAATGTGGATGAGACGAAGAATCCAGTCGATAATCCAAGCATTGACTTGGCGCAGCCGTCACAGGCTACCCTGGAAGAGCCATCTGAAAACGATAGTTTAATTGAAAGCACTGATGTGTTTGATTGCGAGACGATTCATGCGCCTGCGCATTATCCTCCAATGAAGGGCCGTCTCCTATTTGTAGACCAATCACTGTCTATTGCAAATTTGAATGAACCAACTGAACTGGAAAGGGAAGTTTATGCTACGATGCCCTTCAAATCGCAGCCCTCTTTTTACCTACGCACGACCACAACAAACCGTGTGGCACCGATGAAAACATTCCTCCCGAATTCCGAAGCACCAACAATCGGCACTTGGCTGGAAGATACTTGGAATACCAAAAGCTCCGTTCTCGGGCCTTCGCCTACGACTTCACCGAATAGAAGTACTTCTCCAGTGGAAAAGAAAACCCAGACAGCCGATCCTGCGCTTCAGCCTCCGCGGGCAACTTTGCTGCACCAGAAAGCACATGCGCATGATGATGGCAAAACAGAAATGCCGAACTCAAGAGTACATATTGAGACACTTGATGAGACAATCACTACATCCAGTGATATTGACTTGCATATTACTGGCATAACTCAATTTGAGAACAGCTCAGAGAGTTCGGAAGAATCTGTTGGAACGACTCAGTCAAGACCTGGCGGAAGTAAGCATCCAAAAGTCATCGTCAGTGGAGAAGAAAGCTCGAATGGAAGTTCGAAGTCGTCCACAGATAGCGGTACAACTTTGGAATGTACCACAAATGAGCCGGCAGCAGTTCGATTGATGCGAACGGACGTCGTATATAGAGCGGCTGAAGATCAGTTCATTGGTGACACCAACAGGTCGGCATCAGATTCCGATTCATTAGAGAATGCAAAACCGACTGTGAAATATGGGACGGTATCTACGAAGAAAGAAGTGGCTCGTATGTTGAAAACACCTTCACGACGAAACGCAACAATTTTGATCTGGGATGCGATCTGGAGCGATTTTGAGATAATATCACGAATCTTGCGCCGACCAACAAAGAAACTGATATTGTTTACGTGCAAAATTGTGGGCGTCGTGCTCAAAGTGCTCGGAAAGCTCCTCCTCGCACCGCTCAAAATCATCAAGTTGTTGCGCAATCTACTTCGGAGCAGCATGATTAATCGAGCATTGGCCGAATTTAGGAGGAGATCTGTCGGAACTTTGAAATTCGTTGTGCACATTGTGAAGCTTGTAGTTCGTGTGTTACGCGTACTATCCGAACTACTTCGGCGCCGAATCATTCCCGCAGCACGAAGACTCGCAGCCAAAACGTACTGTACCGCCACTTCGTTATTCCTGTTTCTGATGTACATATGCCAAGGGAGCGTTCGTGTGGGCCATCTGAGGATTACCTCAAAATTTATTCATGACGGGTTCATCAATCCCTTCGCACTGCATGATCTTCTAGGCGTGTCTCGTGATGATGTGTTCACCGTTTCGAGTCCTCCAGTCAGCTCTGAAGGGATGACGCAGCTCGATATGTGGCGTGGCAATCGCTGGGCCGAGAACTACGCTCATTCAGTAGTATGTAATGACACCGGATCTGACTGGTTGCAGGACTCGAAAACGGAACCTTCTCCTATCAACAAGCTTCATTGATATCTCTCAACACTAGCATGTTGACAAGTGAGGTAGATGGGCTCCAGTAAGAGAAACTCGCTCATTTCAGATGGTACGGTATTTTCTTACTATTACTTTGACACGTATTGTAGGACTGTATTTGTCCAATCATACTAGGGCAATTAAAAATAATTGCACTTCCATTTATATAGGGGGCAGCTCCATATATCACCGTCAGGGTACGTCAGATTAGACGAATGTACTCAAATAGTAGAAATTTCCTTATTTCTAGCTATAATATTTTACAGTTGTGTCTCATTTCTTATCAGACGAACTTGCCAATTACAGGGTTTCACCGCGAAATCAAATTCTCAAGAAAATAAGCTCAAATTTAAATTATCCTGCTCTTCATTTCACTTTGATTTTTTAACAGAATTAGATCCCTCCAGATAGCAGGCATCGAATTATTCCCAAACTTACTGCAGCCCCTTGTTCCTATGTGTGAAAGGTCTTCCTTAGTGGTAGTGTTACTTTGTAATTGAATGATTGTCTAACCTTTTAGTTTTACGCTCTTTTTGAAAATTGAGCCATACATTTTGGAGGTTTTCGAAGGAGATTAATCAAATTTCATAATCGGCAAGTTTATTTTCTGTATTCTCTTGACGGATATGTCGAAAATAAGTTGAAATACTATTTTCTTCTTCTCTGTGTGGATCATAGGCATTCTCAGGAACGTAACTTCTTCTACGGCCTCGATCATTACAGGCTTTTAATTCATGGGTTATTCTATCAATGCTTCTTGAAGTATCAAAAGAATCGATTTCTTCCATACGAAAAAATTAAGGAGTATACTGAACGCCAAATATTGGAAGTGATACTTTTCTACAAAAAAATAATAGCTGACATTGAAAGAAGGCACTGTTAGTACGTCCGGCAATAGCTCTATTAATATGCTTATTGTCATTTTCGGATCTCTGCATCAAAAATACAATTCATTTGCAGTGATTTAGGATACTACATTATACTTGCGTCCATTCACCCGATTCTCTGCTGCCTTGAATTTTTAATCGGATTGTATGAATATAGGATAGAGCCTTCTAAAATTTCATTTTCACAGCCTTGTTTTGTACTTAATCTAGTTCTCTTTTTGGTGCTCGGCTCAGCTACTAAATTTTAGCACGTTCAGTGACAATTATGAACTAAATTTATTTGGATACAATATTTTACCAAGCCACAGTTGATCACCCCTGTTATATAAAAATGATCTGATTAAGAAGCTGTCAATTCTACATTCTTCGCTGCGGTAAATCCGCAAACAAGCAAATAAATCATACATATAAAAAAATAGGATTCTCTAACCAAACTCAATCAAAATCAGGGTTTATCAGTCCTGTTTTTGTACACTAAAGGGCAATCCATGGATGTCAGACTAGCGAAACTCCACTACTAAACCTTCATCGTTTCAGTAATGCACTATGCTATGTTTGTGGCATGAAATAAAATTCAGTAATGGAAGAAATAAGTGTTAGAATAATACTTTCTCTAAGTTCGCAGCATTCAATTCGAAATAGCTACCCATTCAAGTGCGAAATATTTCAAGCATACAATCATAAATGAATAATGAGAATAAGGTGATAACTCCAATCTACGCTTTCGCTACTTCTTATATCCTTTAACAGCGCTTCTAGCAATTCTCGGCACTTTTGCTTGCAAGGAGCTCGTTTAATAAACAAATTTCTATATATTTCATCACTTTGTGGTACGATTGATGCCGTTATTTCGAATCAATTGGAATAGATCGACACAGTTCTTGAAGACTATTTTCTCTGTTTTATCCAGTCCCCCTATTTACTTTCGTTTTCATTTTTATCCTTTTATGTTGTCTTTTCAATTTCCTTTTCCTTTTATTTCTTCTATTAACGATGGAAACGAACCGTTTCTTACAGATTTACTGGAACCTGAACTTCTCAATATTCGTCCTTAATCTTATGCATTTTTCGATTTTACCATAGACACGATTTCTACTTATCCCATCTGTACTCTTACAGTTATGTAAGCCTTATTTAGACTTTAAGCACCCCAGAAGAAGCTCCTGGCGGAGGAATCTGTTTCCCCTTCGGTGGAGGGGCACAGGCGTTTGCTATCAAGGTCGTTCTGTCAGCAAGGCTGACACTGTCGACTTGCTGTTACTAGTGCAATGTTTCTGTAATACTTATTTACCATTATATAAACCTACCCACTGCTGATTTATCGGCCCCCGGTTTTATCAGCTTGAGCTCCACCCTGTGGCTTACCGCAGTTCTGGATTGATTCTTTACGTAGATGATCTGAGTGTGGTATAAATTTTAGTGATGGGCGTGAAATGATGTGTTTTCCGTACGAAGCTTGTATTCAGTGAGAACTTTGTAACGTAATTTTTACACTGTATTCTTTGAACTGTAGTGCATACCGTCTCTTTTTGTTCAAATGTGTCACAGATTTGATAGCGTATTTCAAGCTAACATAAGTCGCTGTCACTGAACCGGAGCAGTATTACCTTATCAATCACATGAAAATTGAATGTAGTGTGCAGCGTCGCAAACTTTACATCATGAAGTATTCAGTATCAACTTTGACTAAAGTTCACTTTACCGAACCTCTATTGCTTATTCGTTTGATTTGTCGTCAATTCGCTCATGGAGCAGTCATGCAATTTTTATTTGCGTGCCATACAAATACTTTATCTGAATTGTTGCTAACATAGGCCTTGCTCAATTCCCTTTATTGCACTTTCAATGCCTTTTCTTCATTATAGACGGTACTTCAGATGCATTGTCCATATCCTGAACCTTCTACGGCAGCGAGACAGAAGACGAAAGCAGATCAGCGACAACTACCTTCGGATCGAGAAGTCCGAGTGCGAACGCGTTGAAGCACTGAGTTGACTCAGCTGGGTAGTTCGAAGAACCGAAAAAGCGAAATGCTTTCAGTGTCATGGCGGGCGTCGCTGTTAGAGATTCCACAGAAAGGGATTATCTACCTAAGCACTTGGAGTCAAGTATTGAGTCCAGGTGTCGTGTTATTTGCTACCTTTTTAGTAAGTCACACGGCAACTAAGAAGTCAGTCACAAACAATAATTATTTGATAAGTACCCAATAAAAGTCCAAAATGTACCCTAGAAAGATTCAACGAAAGGCATTTTCCAGAGAAAAGAAGCAGCGAAGTTCAATAAATTACGCCCTAGAGATTATATCAGATATTGTTTTTGTGTATTGTAATGCCCGGCAGTCGATGAATGGCACTTTGCATCATGAATAGTTTTCGTTAAATGCTGCGATAAGAAGCAAGTAAATTTTCTAGCTGATGTTACTAGTCACAATATACACCGAATATTGGCCATTCATAGTATGAGAATCTGATGAAAGAGGCCGTCATGCTTAAAACAAGAATGAATTGAAAGTGATTCAGACTCGATTAACAGTGCACGATGGTTTATTAGGCCAGGTCTATTTTGAGACGAACGTAATTCAAAATATAACATTTATATTTATTGGTGTAATTCAGGTTCTCTTGTTAGAACCTCTAACCCGGCCACTAGGAACAAACTCGTCCCCCTTTCCAACCAAGCACCTCGTCAAACCATGCAGCCCTCGTTCAAGCGCAGGAATCCTTTGTTCGCTTGGCCTCAGTCGTGAACAACGCCTTGCGGCACTAATCGATTCATTCTTTCTATATCGAGCTTCTGCAAAAATTCAAAGAATATGCTGGGGGATACATTGCTCACTGCGCCTCACCTCTACCATTTGACTGAAAATGAACAACGAACTTCCAGTACGCGTTAAACTGCAACTGTGTTAATTCGAGCGGTGAAACCTACTCCTGGTCGATAATATAAACATGGACTTGGAGCACCCGTCACAAGCTGTAATGGAATACCACAATTGACAGCGCTGTTGCGCTCGATTGTAATACAATTCAATCGCCTCCAAATTCTCTTCCAATTATGGGCCGTCTCTTGCGTGTAGACCAATCGAAGTCTACTGCAAGCTTGAATGAGAAAGTTGAATTGGAAATGGAAGCTGATACCTCGATGCTATAGAATCCGCAACGCTTTGTTTACCAAACCGCGACTACAACAATTTTCGTGAACAAATCCGAGGCGCCCGTAATCAGCTCTTTCCTGGAAGACATTGGCTACTCCGAGAATAACGATTCTAGAGCCTCGTGCATGACTCTTCCGAAGAAAAGTACCTCCCATGTGAAACCAAAACCCAGGCAACTGATTCCGCGCTTGAACCGCCAGGTGGTACTTTCCTGCAACTGGAGAAACTTGAGTTGGGTGATGGCAATACGGCAGTGCCGAACTCGAGCGTACTTCCTGATTCATTTGATGAGACCATCACCGCACCCACTGAAATTGACCACTTTATAACTGACTGACGTAATCGAATCTGAAAGCAACTCTGAGAGTTCTGACGAGTCTGTTTGATTGTCGAATCAAAAGGCAACAGTGACTAACACTCGAACGGCACCTGCAGTCCCTAGTCGTCATCGAAGAGCGACACAGCTGTCTATTACCTCTCAAATACGGAGGGAACCAATAGGGCCATTCGAGCTCCAGGAGTATATCGAGCGGGCAGTACTCAATTCAGCGATGAGAACAAGGGATTCTCATCAGATTCAGAAGTAATGAAAAATGCGAGAGAGAGTAATAACTTTTGGCCGCTGTCTACTAGAAAAACTTTGGGTCGTGTACTCATAACTCCTTCAGCGCGAAATGCAATATTTTTGGTTCCGGGTGCAGTCTGGAACCACCTAGGAATAATATCACGACTTGTAAACCATCGGAAGAAGAAGCTGTTACAGATTGTGACCAAGATTGCGGGAGGTGTGCGAGAGGGGCTCATGAAACTTGCTTCTTCACCTCTCAAAATGAGTAAGCTGATGCATGCTCTCTAGAGGATCGACATCCCTAGTCGAGTGTTCACGAAATTCAAGAGCTCTTCCGAAGCGGTTTGGAAAATTGTTACGCATTCCGTCGAGTATGCGGTTCAAGTGTTACGTTCACTTTACCAACTTATTCCACGCCGCGTCATTCCAGAAACTCGAATTGTTGCAACCAAAACGTACTGTGCTGCCACTTCGTTATTCTTCTTTCTGATGTAGAACTGCCCTCGTAGCATGCATGTGGTTCATCTGGAGAGCGCCTCAAAGTTTGTTCACGACGCGCTTTTCAATCCCCTCGCTCTCTATCTACTTCTAACGGAAGTGTGCCTCGTGATGATATGACAAGACTTTCGAGTCCTCGTATTTGCTAGGGGGAATGACGTTCTTGGAATCTGACGTAGTACGCGCTGGGCCGGCAATCACACTTTTTCAAGTACGACCGAAACATAATCTTACGAGCCAAAAGATTCGGAAGCTGATTCCTTTCGGATTAACAAGCCTAATGAATATCGCTCAACACAAACACAAGGCGAGGTGAAGTGGATAGGCTCAAGTACTAGGAACCCATTCATTTCAGATGTGATCACATTCAAGATACTTTCACTCCGATACGTATTGAAGTGCTCATGTTTGGCATGAATTGACTTGAGACCAGATCCAATCACACTAGAGAGCACAGCCAAAGGCAAATTCTCGAATTCTGCTTTACTATGAAGTGCATTCCCATGCGATATCTTTGCAGTCAATCTTCACGTATATCTGTGAAATATCAGACCTTGTTCGTCCGGTTTTGATAGTATTCGTTACTTTTGTCTGATTCCCTCATTTTTCTGTTGGTGTTATACCAAACTTTTACGCTGCCTCATTTGTCAGCAACGTTTCCGTCGGGTGTCTCTCTACTAACTGAATCAGTTGAAGAGACAATCACTACAGCCAGTGAAATTGACCTGCTCGTAACAGTCTGACGCTCTCAGATTACGTTATGTCTGTTACCAACAGACATCACGTAATCAGAGAGAAACTCCAATAGTTTCGATAATTTGATTGTAACCACTCAGTCTGGAGGTAGCTGGTCGCCCTAATGATGCTTTTTGAGCGACTGCTAGTACCATCTGTAAACTGAGGAGTTGCAACCGAAATGACGCACTTCCCAGAATAGTTTCCCGATTGGGTTCGGTTCGCTACAAACAAGTCAATTTCATTCTTCATTGAATTGGCCTCCAGGACAGATTGGAAAACACTTGAATTCACAGCATTCGTATTGCCATTAGCAGATTCCGGTGCTTCCTTTCGCAATTTAGTTGTACGCGAAGTTTGCAGCGTGGGCGCGGTTGCCCTGGTCTCGCCTCCAGAGCGACAGTTAATTTTCTGTCGTACAGTAGTACCCAAGGGTTCAACCGTGTTCTTAGTGGCACTTGTAACATCTTCAAGAAGAGAGTCGATAGCCGGGGCTTCAGACTTAGGCATAGAAGGACCAGCTAGAACCGTAATGCTCGTCGCGGGCACATTTCGGCACACAGAGGGCTTCAAATAGGATGGCATCGGAGCAGCAGCTTCGCTTTCCACATTAGCGGGTGCATTCAATTTTCTAACAGACTTGTACAATGCAGGTTCCACATCACAGTCGAATGCCACAGCTCTTTCAATAGGACCTCCCTGTTCATCTTCGTCTCTCAAAGTAGCCTGCGACACCTGCACCATGTCAATGGTAGAATTAGAAATTCGATGCTTTGCCTCGGTGACATTGTTGGGCGTAGGGTTCACCTCCAGTATTGGTTCAGTAGCAAAACGAGGTGTGGTAGAATATCGTTGTGTGCGCTCAGTTGAGTAATAGAGATATCGTGCAGTAGAGAATCTGGTGTGAGGCATGTTTCTTTCAAGTTCACCAAAGCTTGCCGTACGAGGAATGAATTGTGAAGTCTCGCAGTGCGTTGTTCAGGTCCAGGAAGATCAAAGAAAGACTTCTTGTGTTTGAATGAGAGTGACACTGTTCAGCGATGTGCTTGGTTGAGACGGTAGATACGAATTTGTGCGTAGTGCGGGCAGGAACGTGAATTGATGAGGTTAGGTTGTTTTAGTTCTGTTCGAAATTATATCCGTTTGCAAATAGATCCGATACAAATTTCAAATTTTTTAGCCATTTATTATTCGCCAGAACCATTTTGGATTCATAAATTAGTAGGCGTTGAAGAAAAAGCCATGCTGATTTAGACGAAAAGTACTGGTTTTTATAAGATGAAAATTCTTGGGCTGTAAATGAGAATTAATTATCAGAAACGTGGGAAATTGAATTCTAATTGACTTAGCATTCATCCTTGCTTTTACCGTAACTAGCTGTTTTCTCAGAAATCTGCATTAATAGCTGTAGTATCAACTTAATAACTCCGTAGGACGCAAAATATATTGGGAGCAGCAGCAAATAAAATGCTCTTGAAACCAAAATATTGATAAAAGATCTAATTTCGAACGGATCTGAATTAAACGGAAGCATTACAGTGAACCGCCGAAATAAACGCTCTAAATCTGGATCTTCGTTAAAACACATACCACCACACCGCAGATTACCTCACCCACCCTTGCCACCAAACACACCCCTCGAATCCGAAGTCACCCTCCTCCGATACCAAGACCGTGTCTCCTTTCGTTCTCGACGTAACTGAAGGAAACCTGCGACACTAAGGAATTCGTTCCTCCAACAACAAGAGCTGTCAAACTTTCGAGAACCATGACTGGTGACAAATTGCCTAATGCACCTGACACCTACCACGCATCTGAACACGAAGAACAAACTCCGAACGCGCCCTGTGCTCCTGCTGCACCAGTACCAATGATGAAGCCTGTGGCCGAAAATTTCTACGAGAAGGTGGATCCGGTCGCTAACCCAAACATTAACTTAGAGCAGCAGCCACAGGCTACTGTCGAAGACCCGGATCAGAAGGGAAGTTCAAGTGATTACGATACGGTTCATGCGCCTGTACTTTCCCCTCCTTCTAAGGGTAGTCCCATATGTGTGGACCAATCAAAGTCTGCCGCTAACTCGAATGAATCTGTAGAATCGGAATGCGAAGCTGAAACCCAGACACCCTCCAATCCTCAACCTTCTATTTGCCCGAGTTCGACCCCAACTGACGTTGCCATTGAAACCAAAACCTTCGTGCAGACCTCAGATGAACCAAGAATCGGGTCTGGTCGGGAAGGAGATGCCGAAACTGAGTTGAACGTTCATGGGCCCTCGGGATCTACCATACAACAGAAAGACTATTCTCATGCGAAAAGCAAGGTCCAGGGAACCGAACCCGAGATTCAACCCTCGCATACAACTTTCATGCAGCAAAGAGCATCTGATTCCAATAATGGCAATACGGAAGCAGCAAACTCTGACGCGCAAGTTGAAAAGTTTGAGCAGGCAATCTCCACGCCGAGTGAAATTGAACTCCGTATAACTGAAATAACCGAATCTGAATGCAACTCTGAGAGTTCTGACGAGTCGAGTGGGACTACCAAGTCGAAAGGCAGCAGTGGCCAGCACTCGAACGGGGCCTGCAGTGGAGCGAAAAACTCAAATGGAAGTTCCAATTCATCATTGAAGAGCGGTAGATCTGTGCATGCTCCAACAGGTGAACCGGGAACCAATGAGGCCATGCAAACTCGTGTTGTGTATAGAGCGGGTGGTACTCCATTTGGTGATGTGGACAAGGAATTCTTATCAGATTCTGATTCGACGAAGAGTGCGAGACCGAGTACGAAAGTTGGGTCACTATCTACCAAGGAAGCGTTGGTTTACAAGCTCAAAACTCTGTCACGACGGAACACAATAATTGTGGTGCGGGACAGGACGAAGAAGCTATTTCAGCTTGTGACCAAGATTGCCAGTGCCGTGAAAGAGGTGCTCGTGAAGCTCTCTTATTCACCTCTCCAAATGATCAAGCTGATCCAGGCTCTACTGAGGACCGACATTGCTAGTCGTGTGCTAGTGAAATTCAAGTGGACGTCGGAAGATGTTTCGAAAATTGTCGTGCGCATCGTGGAGTACGTGGTTCGAGTGTTACATTCACTACGCCAACTACTTTTACGCCGCATCATTCCAGGAACACAGATTGTCGCAGCCAAAACATACTGTGCTGCCACTTCGCTAATCCTCTTTCTGATGTAGAACTACCAAAGGAGCGTGCGTGTGGGTCACCTGAATAGTAGCTCAAAATTCATCAACTGCGCGCTCTTCAATCCCTTCGCTCTCTCTGACCTTCTAAGTGCAAGTTTGTATGGCCATGATGTTCTAAAACCTTTCATCGCCCAGTCAGCTGGGAAGCAATGACGCCAGTTCATATCTGGTGTGATACTTGCTGGGCTGGAAGCCAGTCTCTTCCGGGTACGCCCAGTACCATATCTAATGGGTCGAAGGATTCGAAAGCGGATCCTTTTCAGATATAGATGCCATATTGATTTCTCTCAACACAGGTCTGAGGAGAAGCGAAGTGGATGGTCTCAAGTATTAGGAACTCGTTCGCTTCAGATGAGTTCACTATCATGTTACACTTACTTCGCCACGTATTGTAGTGCTCAGGCGTTGCATTAATTGACTTCGTAGCAGATCAAATCACACTAGAGAGCACAACCAAAATAAAGAACTCGAATTCAGAACCAAAACGAAGCGCCATTCCCTAAGATGTGTTTGCTGTCAATCGTCCCGCTTGTCGGTAAAATCTTAGAGTTGCACCCCCTGCTGCACGCATGAGTTGGGTTTTTATTACTCATCGTTGAAAAATAGATTATGATGTAGTTAATCCTACCACTCATACCGTATGAGCCATACGAGACTGCGATAGCGTGCCTTCTACAATTTTTCAATGCCAGTACAAATTGCTAGATTAGAAAGGTTCAAGGTAATACAATAATTTTTTTCGAGACGGCTAAACTGTGAGAGAAGTTCATAAGCAAAACGGCCCGAACTACGCTTCAAAATCAATTTCGGGCTTCACTTAGCCTCATCGATCCCTTAACCATTCGCGCAAAATTGATACACTAAATGGGTTGATGTCGTGCACAAAAACGATAGCGCAGGTAGAGGTAGAAAAATACCGAAGTGTAGGCGACCGGAAGTATTATACACTCCAGCCTAGACTACACGAGTTGGTGTTGGGGTGTCTAGGAATCTGATTCGAAGTTGAGAGTGCCGACCAGCTTTTCTAGAGCAGAGCCTAACACTGTTGTGATGGCGTAAGAATAGTACTGCGTCTTATTTTTACTAATTACAGTACCGTAAGAAATCTTAACTAGATGAATTGTGAACGGTGGAATAGATGCAATAAAATGCAGCTCTGCCAACTAGCATAATAATGCACAGGCGGCATGATACAATAAGTAATTCATACAACGTAAGCAACATAAAAGCGTAGGAATCATTAAAACAATCAACAAAGAAATAGTAAAGACATACTAGATTAGAAATTTTTGGATAACGGTCGTGACAGTAGAGCATATTATTTTCTCGAGGTTTTATCTTCTGAACATCTTTCCTCTTACCTCTTCTTCGTAAAACTGGCTAGAATGAGGACTCAATAGACGTTCGAGATAGTGGCAGCAGTCTCGTCGGAAGTAGCGCTCCAACAAGGTCGCTTCTGTCCTACGTCTTTGTTTTTTGTTCAGGAACCAGAATTATATACAAATGTTTTGTTTTCGGATAATAATAACCTCATTTAGCTTTTTAGAAGTCTCTTTTCGGATAGCTCGCAGCTCAAATGGTCTTCTCGAAACATAAACGTTTATTCTTCAAAGCCTTCCGGCACTCAGTGTATTACATCGTATAATTGATTAATGAAGGAAAATCTTAAAATTGTGCGATTTTCGAGTGCACTGAATATTTGGCGGGGTTTTAAACAATTTCTGATTGCACTACTTATCCCATACATCATATTTTAAAATTGAACAGTGCTATTCTAAGTTATATGATATAATTTACTTTGTGCGCCGTCGTACAGATAGAAGCATGATATTCATCGCACTGAGAAGCTGTAATTAGGTCGTAGTTGGGAGGAAATCTGATTTGAAATTTCATGCAATATATTTACGAGGTGGACAGTCAAGGGATACTATTTCTATATTCAAAACGATTATTCGTCGAAGGTGAAGTAACTCGCTACAATATTTCAGATACTACCAATCCATTTCTGTGCTGTAGCGATTCTATTGAAGTATAAAACAACTAATAGATAATGTCTCTTAATAATCGAATTTCGATAACCACGGAAATGTAAAAGTTGTCTCGATAGATCATCTAATTTCATTTTTTTCCACTAAATCAGTTACCGAACGGGCTTCGATGTGTCTTTTGGCTTTAATACGCTTGAAATAGAACAAATGACTTCACATCAGGTGAGGATTATAAGAATAATATATATGTGGTTGTTTCGGGTTGTTTACTTCTTCAGTGCATCGCCAAGTTCCCAAAACCTTACGTGGAAGTGCACTGGATCAATCGTAATCTTTGAATTTAATCGCCAAAGCTAATAATAGAGTGATGTCTTTGTAGTTCAGATAGATCAAGCGAGTATAACTTGCTCTAGCTGTCGTCCCCGTCCTTCGACGTCAGGATGGTGTAGCTAAGGTGAGCTTGTGTTATCATTCGACTTCGCCCTCCATTTTTCATCCGATGATGGTCCTAGACGTAAAATTAATTAGAAATTTGTAACTTCCATTTCGACAATATATTCCCATCGACATGCTGTTATTCAAATTCTGCTTTGCTCAAGAGCCCAGCTAAGTGTGCTAATCTCAACTTTATTGGGTTCTCCAGGGGGACTTAACCATCCAAGTAGAAAACAATTTCTTGTAGTTTGACAAGTTATAGAGTAAACCGAAGCTGTGAATGAAACTTCCAACAAGGTCTAAAGGAAGAAGCCACCCACATATCTTGTCTATGCAGATGTGTTGCATGGAATACGGGCATTACATTGAGAACAAGGTGTCTTTCGGAGTCTAGAGTTCTCATTTTTCCGCCGATAAATGAATTGCCATTTTTTCAAAGTGACAATTGTAACGACGACTTGATGTTACTTGAAGATCTGTGAGCTGTTATGCACATTTGACGCGTTCATTTAATATACGTTCGACAGAAGTAATAATAATTCTGAAATTTGATCACTGATGAAAGCCGAGAAGAAGCGTATCAGAATGGCATGCCGGTGACCGAAGAATCGTTTACCGAGGTAGTTCACGTATTGCTATATATATGTATGATAACACATTAGACTGGTAACGGTAGTTGAAGCTTTCAACCTTGCCGACAGAACGCCCTTATAGCAGAATGGCTGTGCCCCCTTCCCGAAAGAGAAGCCGTGCCCTTTCCTAGGAGCCACCACAGTGATGTTTACAGTATAAGTGGAGCCTACACAACTGTAAGAATACAGATGCTACGTGAATCGTGTCTATAGAGAATTCGAAAAATGACACTGACCTAATAGAACTCATTGTAAAGTTCAGGTTCGGAAGCATCTGTAGAAAATGGTCCGCTTCTTTCTTTAAAGTACAAATTAAGTGAAAGGGAAATCAATAGGAGAGCATGAAAGGATGCATAATCAAAGTAATACAAGGGAATGGATGAAAGAGGAAAAGAGGTAAATACTGTTTCAATCACATTTATTTCATAAATTTTGTTCTTTTATATTACAGTGAATTACAGAGAACGATACCAAACTCCAATAGAATTTCCACTCTTCGTTCTGTAAAGCTGTTTTTCTGAACTTCTTCTCCAATATCGGAGATTGCTTCGACAACGTGATTGCTGGTTCTGTACTCAGAGCTATACCTAATGTCTTAACGTTTTGTGAAAATTATATCCGACTGACAAAATGAATATAGATACCAAAATGCAAGCCAGTTTCAATACCATTGTAGTACTGTGTTTCTTTCCGAGCCTACGAGCATG
>JAAUYH010127716.1_pt1 | contig 18512 bp, 12 predicted proteins | sample 7278061 | NCBI WGS metagenome assembly JAAUYH01 (sample SAMN14350203, study PRJNA611818) | marine sediment metagenome | isolation source: surface marine sediment (0.6m) | place: French Polynesia: Moorea | collected 2018-08 | reverse complement strand
GGAGAGTGTGCTCGTCGAGGGGCTGCCCGTTCACGACTCTCTGAGCATGGCGACGCCCGATCACCCGGTGATGCTGATTCATACGAGCGGTCACGCGGTGTTTGTTAACCGGCACGCCATGACACTCGTGGAAGTCGACGGCAATACGAAGCCGCCGCCGGGCGGCGAAATTGTGCGCGATGCGAGCGGCCGCGCAACCGGGATGATGCGCGAAGCCGCGCAGGACGTTTTTCGCGTCGCCTATTCCGGCCACCAGGGGCGGCGCCCCGCGGGCGTCGCGGAAGCGGAGCTGCGCCGCATGGTCACGCTTGCCGGTGAAGAGTCGCTGCGCCACGGCATCACCTCTTTCCAGGATCTCGGGACGACCTTCGCCGAGGTCGATCTGCTGAAGACGATGGCCGACGAAGGCAACCTGCCCGTGCGGCTCTACATGGCATTCGAGGAACAGGCCGCGGACATGGGCGGCCGTCTCGACGACTATCGCATGGTCGGCTACGGCAACAACTTCCTCACCGTGCGCAGCATCGGTGAGAAGGTCCTGGACGGGGCGTTGGGCACGCACGGCGGCTGGCTGTTGGAGCCCTACTCCGATATGCCACAGAGCCACGGTCTGAACGTCGTACCGATCGAGGAGATCGAAGCGTCGGCACGGCTCGCGATGGAACACGATTACCAGATGGCCATCCAGGGCATCGGCGATCGGGCGTACCGGGAACTCCTCGACATCTACGCCGCGGAGTTCGCGAAGCACCCCGACAAGACCGACCTGCGCTGGCGTATCGAGCACGCACAGGTGATACACCCGGACGATGTGTCGCGGACCGTCGAGCTCGGCGTCATCCCCGCCGTGCAGGGGATATTTGCCTGCTCGGACGGGCCCTGGGTGGAAGAGCGCCTCGGCGAGGAACGCACCCGTGAACGGGGCTACATCTTCAATACGCTCGCCGAGGCCGGCCTGGTGCCGACCAACGGGACCGACCCGCCTGTCGACGAGATAAGCCCGATCGGCAGCTTTCATTGTTCGGTGACGCGCCAGCTCCCCGACGGCACCTTGTTCCAGCCGCAGGAAGTGTATTCTCGCGATCGCGCGCTGTACTCGTACACGATGGGCAACGCGATTGCAGCGTTTGAAGAAGACATCAAGGGTTCGATAACGCCCGGCAAGTTGGCCGATCTCGCCGTGTTATCGCAGAACCTCCTGACCGTCCCGGACGACGCGTTGCTCGATACCGAAGTCGTGATGACGATCGTGGGTGGCGAGATAAGGTATCGCGACGGCGAGATCGTGCGGCGCTAGATGTAGGTTGCCGTATACTTGCGCAAAAGCATTCTCCACGGACCGGTTGCTTCGAGTTTGCACAGGTTGCCGAACAGTCCGGCGAGCGTCCGGTCGATGAAGATCATGTCACGAGGAAAGCGAACGTCGCTGGCTTCCTGCCAATTCGACATGCCCAGCTCGTAAAGCGCTTCGTAGATCGTCTCATCCTGACCGAACGTGTGCGCCGGCGACGTCCGCACGATGTCCTGCATCAGGTCGACGTACGGATCGGTAATGGCCCGCGCAATCGGAACGCCACCCTCCTTGTGGACGCCCAGGTCGCGAAGGAGCTTCGGAATCGCTGATTTGTGCCGCTTGATGACGGCATCGATCAGGCGGGCATAGCCTGCAGCGATCGCTTCCGGCACTTGCTTCATGCATCCGTAGTCGTACACGACAACCGTCCCGTCTTCGCGAAAGGCGAAGTTGGCAAGATTCGGGTCGGCGTGCAGGAACCGGTGCTCGAACAGGCCTCGCAGCGTGAACTCGAACAGCGCGACTCCCCAGGCGTCTTTCAGGTGCCGGGGATAGCGGTCCGATACCGCTTCGGCGGGCGGGATCCCGTCTGCAAATTCCATCGTCAGAACGCGCCGGGTACTCGCCTCGGTAACGACATCGGGAACGATGATCTCCGGAATATCCGCATGGATCGCAGCCTTCCGTCGAATGTTCTCCGCCTCCTGGAGGTAGTCGAGCTCTTCGACCAGACGCTCCTTGACCTCTTCCCAGATCGGCTCGAAGTCGATGTCCGTGAACAGGCCTACGAGGTTGCCGAGCAGAGTCTTCAGGTTCTTCAGGTCCGCCGTCACCATCCGATCCGCGTGCGGGTACTGGATCTTGACGGCGACGTCCCGTCCATCCCGCAATACGCCGCGATGGACCTGTCCTATCGAAGCTGCGGCGAACGCTTCGGGCTCGAGCGATTCGAAGACGTCGTCGAAGTTCTCGAGCTCGCGGCGCAATTCGAGCTCCATTACCTCGAAGGACACGCTCGGTGCGTCTTTTTGCAGTACGCTGAGCACGGCCGAGACTTCTGGCGGTAGCAGCCCCTCGTGAAGGCTGAGCATCTGGCCGACCTTCATTGCGGCACCCTTCATCTCACCCAGGGTGCTGGCGATCCGCGTTGCATTGCGTACGAGGTTTTCCGCCTTCTTCAGGCGCTTGGTGGGCCCGTCGCGAAGCAGGCCGACCGCCTGATCGCCGAGTACGGAAAGGCCGACGCGACCGACCAGCCCGCCCACCCTGACGAACCTTCCCAGCGCGGAGGTATTGAGTTCATCGCGACTCATAAGCGGATACGAAATAGAAGACCAGTCCTGAGGCAATTATGCCCAACCCGAACAGGCCCTCCACCGGTTTGTTGATGAGCACGAACGCGAGCGTCCAGCCGGTGAGCGCCAGGTACAGAAGCGGTGTCACGGGATACGCGAACGTCCGGTAGGGTCGTGGCAGTTGCGGTTGTCGCCAGCGCAGGACGAACACGCTCAGCACGGTGACGAAGCTGTTCAGCGCCAGCGTGAAGCCGGCAAATACCAGGATCGATTCGAAGCTCGCGGTCAGGATGAATATGACTGACAGGACCGTCTGCGTGTAGATCGCAGCCGACGGAATGCCGTCGCGGTTGGTACGTGCGAAGAAGCGCAATGCATGGAAATCCTCGCCGACTACCTGCAGCACCCTGGGGCCCGCGAGCGTCATCGCGCTCACGGTGGAGATGAGGAGCGCGGCCAGTATCAGTCCGGCAAGCTTGCCTCCTATGTCGCCGAAGGCCGAGCGGGCAGCAATGTAGCCGACCTCCACCTGCCCGCGCATCGCGTCCGCCGGCGCGACGCTCAGGAATACATAGTTCAGCGCAAGGTACAGCAGTGTCACTGCCAACGTACCGCTGAACAGAATCATCGGCAGTGTTCGCTGCGGGTCCTCGAGCTCACTCGAGAGATAAGTCGCGGCGTTCCACCCCGTATAGGCATAGCTCACGTAGATCAGGGCCACGGCGAACTCGGCGCTGACTAACTCCCTGGTGTCGCCGGCGCTCGGCAGAAAACCGATCGGTTGTGGCTCGCCGACGAAAACCAGTGCGGACACGCAGAAGACGACGATGACCACAACTTTGAGTACCGTGAAGACGACCTGGGTCGTACCGCTGGTGCGGTGACTGGAGGCGTGTGCCAGGCCCAGTGCGATAACCAGTCCCGCAGCGAGTGCCGGGCGCACCCATTGGGAGCTGCCACTATCGAGTACGGACGTCGCGTAAGCGGCGAAGGTCATCGCGGCCAATGCGCACGGCGCAGCGAATCCGATGGTGGCGGAAACCCAACCGGAGACGAAGCCCGCGGCGGGATGAAATATGCGGGAGAGGAAATTGTACTCGCCGCCCGATCGCGGCAGTGCGGCGCCGAGTTCCGCGTACGTCATCGCACCGCACAGCGCAGCTATGCCGCCGACCGCCCACAGCGCAAGCAATGCGAATCCGGAATGGATCTCCAGCAACTGGAAACCGAGGCTCGTGAATACCCCGGTCCCCACCATGTTCGCGATCACAACGGCGGTCACTGCCGTGAAGCGAAATTTGCTGTTCTTGCTGCCAGCCACCGTGCAAACGCGCCCTTTGCCGCTGCTCCTGAATGGCGTGCAGATTAACCCCCCGGGCGATTGCGAATCCAATATCCGGCGCTGAACTTGGTCCGGGGCCGGTAGTCAGTTACGCTCTGGGAAAAGCGAGAAGATATGCATCAATACGCATTCGACGCCGTCGTCTTCGACCTCGACGGCGTGATCACAGGGACAGCATCGGTTCACAGCGCTGCCTGGAAGCAGATGTTCGACGAATATCTGCAGCGCCGGGGCGCCGAACACGGTGAACCGTTTCGTGAGTTCACGCATGTCGATGACTACCTGCCGTTCGTCGACGGCAAACCGCGCTACAAGGGCGTTGCCTCGTTCCTGGAGTCCCGTGGCATCGACATCCCGTTCGGTGACCCCGACGATACGCCGGACATGGAGACGGCGTGCGGCCTCGGCAATCGCAAGAACGAGCTGTTCAACGGTATCATCGCCAGCGGCGGCGCCGAGGTGTTTGACACCTCGGTCGAACTCATCAGGGACTTGAGAGACCGCGGCATTCGAATCGGCGTCGCCTCGTCGAGCAAGAACTGCAAGACCATTCTCGAATCGACCGGGCTGTTGCCGTTGTTCGAAACGCGCGTGGACGGTGTCGTGTCGGCTGAGCTCGGCCTGCACGGCAAACCGGAGCCGGACATCTTCACGGTCGCGAGCGACAACCTCGGCGTCAACTACGATCGTACGGTCGTGGTCGAGGACGCTGTGTCCGGCGTGCAGGCCGGCGCTGCCGGCAATTTCGGCCTGGTGCTTGGTGTAGCGCGCGAGGGCAACGCGCGCGAACTGAGGGCGAACGGCGCCGACATTGTCGTGAACGACCTCGGGGAGATCGACTTCGACGGGCTCTCACGCTGGTTCACGACTGGCCTCGAGGCCGAGAACTGGTTATGGCGGGACACCGAACACGACCCGGAAGTCGAAACGACACGGGAAGCGTTGCTGACAATCGGCAACGGTTACTTCGGCACACGCGGCGCACAGGAAGAGTGCGCGGCCGGCGACCTGCACTACCCTGGTACTTACATTGCAGGCGTCTACAACCGCTTGTCCTCGCACATCGCCGGACGGGACATCGTCAACGAGGACTTCGTCAATTGCCCTAACTGGTTGCCCGTGACGTTCCGCATCGACGAGGGAGATTGGTTCGCACCCGACGACGCGGAGATAACAGGTTTCTCCCGGCACCTGGACCTGCGCCGCGGCGTCCTGCACCGCTCACTCCACGTCCGCGATGCCGAGGGCCGGGAAACACGCATCGACTCGCAGCGTTTCGCCGGCATGGACGATCCGCACGTGGCGGCGTTACGCTACGCCATCACACCACTGAACTACGCGGGCACCATCGCCGTGCGCTCGGTACTCGACGGCGACGTGACGAACACGGGCGTTGCCCGCTACAGCGACCTCGCCAATCGACATCTCGAGCCGATCGAGGCCGGTGGCACGGGCGAAACGAGCTGGGTTGCCACGCGCACGAACCAGTCGGGCATCGAGATCGCCGTCGCCGCGAAGCTCACCGCCTCACTCGGTGGCGAGGAGCTCGCCCCGCAATTCGGCGTCGACGCCGGGCCGGCCACAGTGGCAACCGTATTCGAGCAGCCGGTCGACGAAGGCGCAACGCTCGCCGTCGACAAGATCGTCGGCATCTTCACCTCGGCCGACGACGCAGTCGACGCACCCCTGGCGGCCGCGAAAGAACGCATTGCAGCAGCACAATTCGACTCGGCGCGTGCGGCGAGCGAAACGGCATGGGCGGCGATCTGGAATCGCGTCGACATCCGCCTCGAGGGCGACCGCCTGAGCCAGAAGCTCGTTCGGCTGCACCTGTATCACTCGATCGTCACGGCATCGCCGCACACGGCCGCGCTCGACGTGGGCATCCCCGCTCGCGGCCTGCACGGCGAAGCGTACCGGGGGCACATATTCTGGGACGAGCTGTTCATCCTGCCGCTGTACAACCTCCATTACCCGGATACCGCGAAAGCGACGCTGTTATACCGCCACCGCCGCCTCGACAAGGCGCGCGACTACGCCCGGGAACACGGGTACGAGGGCGCGATGTACCCGTGGCAGAGCGGCAGCGACGGCTCCGAGGAAACGCAAGTCGTGCACCTGAACCCGGTTTCCGGCGAGTGGGGAGAGGACTACAGCGCCCTGCAACGGCACGTCTCGCTGGCCATACCGTTCGGCGCCTGGGAGTACTACTGGACGACCCGCGATGTCGGGTTCCTGCGGGACTATGGCGCGGAAATGTTCATCGAGCTCGCACGCTTCTGGTCGAGCATCGCGACGCGCAACAACGCAACGGAGCGCTACGACATCGGGGGCGTCATGGGCCCGGACGAGTTCCACGAAAAGCTCCCCGGCGCGACGCGGGGTGGCCTGAAAAACAACAGCTACACCAACATCATGGCTGCATGGCTGTTACGCACCACGGCGACGGTGCTGGAGCTGATCGGCAACGAGGCCCGCGCCGCGGTTGCTCAGCAAACGGGCCTCGGCGACGACGAGCCCGCGCACTGGGCGGACGTCGCTGCCAGGCTGGCATTGTGCATCTCGGACGACGGCGTGCTCGAGCAGTTCGAAGGTTATTTCGGGCTCGAGGAACTGGACTGGGACGCGTACCGCGAGAAGTACGGCTCGATCGGCCGCATGGACCGGCTGCTGAAAGCCGAGGGCAAGTCGCCGGACGACTACAAGGTGGCCAAGCAGGCGGACGCCCTGATGCCCTTCTATGTGTTTGCCGAGCACGAAGTCGCCGAGCTCGTGAGGTCGCTGGGCTACCCGGCCCGCGATGGCCTGCTCGCCACCAACCTCGACTATTACCTGCAACGCACCTCGCACGGCTCGACGCTCAGCCGCCTCGTGCACGCACACCTCGCCAACCGCGCGGGACTCGCCGAGCTGAGTTGGCAACTCTACGCAAACGCGCTGCACAGCGACTACGCCGACACGCAGGGTGGCACGACCAAGGAAGGCATCCACGCCGGCGTGATGGCCGGTACCGTGTTGCTGGCGCTGGTCTCTTACGCCGGGCTGGATGTAACCGGCCCCGTCGTGGGCCTGGCGCCGCGCCTGCCGGCGCACTGGCGCGCGATGCAGTTCAATATCGGCTTTCGCGGCCAGCGCTATTATTTCGAGCTCGAACGTGACACGGTCAGGATTCGTGCCGACGGTGACGCCGATGTGAAAGTGGGAACCGAAACGGTGGCCCTGCGCGGCCGCGAATGGGTGACGGTAAACATTCAACAACGAGAACAAAGGTAAAAGCATGCTCGGCGACGTATTGCTGATTGCGGACAAGCACGAAAACGCCGGCGCGCAGATCGTTGCGCGGCTGGACGACATCGATACCCGGAAGGTCATTGTCGCTATCGGCGGCGAATCGGGTTCCGGCAAGTCCGAGCTCGCACACGTCGTCGCAAGGGCGCTCAAGGACCAGGGACGCCTGGCCAAGATCCTGCACATCGACAACTACTACAAGATCCGGCCGCAAGACCGCGAGGCCTGGCGCAATGAGAACGGCATCGAGAGTGTCGGCCTCGGCGAGATCGACTGGGACCTGCTCGACGCGCACCTCGACGCATTCAGGTCCGGGGCAAAAGCCGTGCTGCCCTGCATCGACCTGCTGACAGACCAGATTGACGAGCTGCATACCGACTTCGCCCCGATCGGCGTTGTCATCGTTGACGGTTTGTACCCGCTTCACGTCGACGCCGACCTGCGGATATTCATCGATCTCACCTATCGCGATACGAAGAAGGCACAGCTGCTTCGCGGCAAAGAGCCGCAGAACGAGTATCGGTTGAGCGTGCTCAGGCGCGAACACGAAGTCGTGCAGGGATTGCGCCCGCTGGCCAATTACCTCGTGACGCCGGACTTCGATCTGGTCGAAGCGGATTAGAGCGTAAGCCTGGCGCCACTCTCGACGAATGACCGGAACCCGGTCTCATCGGTGGCCGCCGTCGCGATGCGTCGCACCGCCTCCTCGAGGTCCGCGGCCGCCGTGGCGACGGAAATCCGGATAAAGTGCTGGCCCTCGCTGTCGATCGTCCCGAATGAGCGGCGATCCATCGTCGCGACCTGGTAGTTGTGCAGCAGGAAAAGCTGAAACAGCGTGGCCGGGCTCGAGTTCTGCCGGATGTCTTCCGGCAGCTTGTCGAACGCGTCAATGACGCCGAGGTTCCTGACCGCGCCTTCGATGTTCGGGAACACGTAGAACGCGCCGATCGGCTTCTGGCATCGAATGCCGTCAATCTCGTTGAGGCCGTCGACGACCACGTCACGCCGGCGCTGGAACGCGTCGCACATCTCCTGGATGGCCGGTTCGCTGAGTGGCGACTCCAGTGCGGTTATCGTACCCATCTGGTTGTACGGCGGGATGCTGGCGAAATAGTTGATATTGAGATTACGATGAACCTTGGCCTCCTCGACCGTCGGGTAGACGGCCCAACCGACGCGCCCACCGGTCCATGCGTAGGTCTTCGAAACCGCGGATGCAATGATCGTGCGGCTTTCCATGCCGGGTACTGACGCGATCGAGTGGTTCTTCTCACCGTCAAAGGCGATCGCTTCGTACGCCTCGTCCGAGTACACGCGCACGTTGGGCGGCGTGTTCTCGAGTATTGACTCGGCCAGCGCGGCAATCTGCTCACGGCTGGCAACGCCGCCTGTGGGATTCGACGGGAAGTTCAGGTAAATGAGCTTGGTGCGGTCGCTCAGCAGCGGTTCCAGCTCGTCGGTCGTCAGCGAGAAGCCGTGATCTTCACGCAGGTGAATCGGAACCGGTTTCGCGCCCACATAAGGAATGTAAGACTCGTAAAGCGGATAGCCCGGCGTCGGGTAGATGATCTCGTCGCCCTGTTCACAGTAGGCCTGCTGGGCGAAGCCGATCGATGGCCGTGCGCCCGGATAGACGACGACGCGCTCCGGGTCGATCTCATCGAGACCGCGATCAGCCGCGATCTTCTTCGCCAGGGCGGTTCGAAGCTCGGGTAAGCCTTGCGGATCGCAATACGTGGTCTGGCCGTCCTTTATCGCTTGTATTACGGCCTCGGCGATGTGATTCGGCAACGGAAAGTCCGGTTGGCCGAGGTTGGCGCGAATGACGCGCTCGCCGTTTGCCTCGACTTCGAGAATCCTCGAGCCGAATCCGAAAGCCGCCTCGGTGCCCATGAGCTCGACGCGCTTGGCAAATACGGGTTTCGATGCAGCGATTACGGCTTCGACGGCTCTCATGACGTGACTCCTCTCAGAGGACTTCCGGGTTGACGGGGTTCGGGGGCCGCTGCCCTGACAGGACGGCGGCGGTGTTCTCGGCGGCCATCGTGCACATGCGCGTGCGCGTCTTTATCGAGGCACTTCCGATGTGGGGCACGACGACGATGTTCTCCAGCGCGAGCAGCCGCGGCTCGACGACCGGCTCTTCCTCGAAGACGTCGAGGCCGGCACTCGCGATCTGGCCTTGCTCGAGGGCATCGGCCAGCGATCTCTCGTCCACGACCGGACCGCGCGAGGTGTTGACGAGCACGGCGGTTGGTTTCATCAGCGCGAGCTCATCCGCACCAACCGCATGCCGCGTCTGCTCATTCAATGGCACATGGATCGACAGGAAATCGGACTCACGAAAGAGCGTGTCTCGATCGACGTACTCGACGCCCCACTCCTCTTCATGCTCCGGCGTCGCCCTCGCCGCGTCGTGGTAGATGACGCGCATGTCGAAACCGCTCGCGCGCCGGGCCATGCCCTGGCCGATGCGGCCCAGCCCGTAGATGCCGAGGGTGTGGCCGTAGATGTCGTGACCGGTCATCATGTCGATTTCCCACTGCTGCCAGCGACCCGCACGCAGGAATCGATCCGCCTCGCAGATCCGCCTGGCGGCAGCCACCAGCAGGGTGAATGCGAGGTCTGCTGTCGTGTCGGTCAGCACGCCGGGCGTGTTGGTCACGACAATGCCGCGTTGTGTCGCAGCAGGAATGTCGATGTTGTCGAAGCCGACGGCGACGTTCGAGATCACCTTGAGATCGCTGCCGCTGTCCATGAATGCGGCGTCAATGCGATCGGTGAGCTGACACACAACCGCCTGTTTGCCGGCTACGGCTGCCCGCAATTCCTCGGGAGACAGCCCCGTCGACGAGTCGTTGTACTGAATCTCGGCAACCGGTTCGAGGATCTCGATTGCCTCGGGGAAGACGTGCCTGGAGACGAGAATACCGGGTTTCATGGACGCACTGCTCCGAAGTTACGCGCACACGGTACCGGAGCCGTAAATCCGTGAGAATCGGGACTTTTACCGATTATCGTTGCGTAATTTGCGGGACAAATGGCGTCCCGTTCGGCTGCAATTCCGGGCAGATTCTCAGGCTGCGCGCACGCTGTAGCCGCGAAGCTGCATTGCAAACTCCTGCAGTGCCTCGATGCCGGTGGCTTCCGCGGTGGCGCACCACTCCTGCAGTCGCGAGAGCCGTTCCGCGCCCTCCACGGAGGGCTGCATCAGGGCTTTCAGTCGCTGCCTGAATTCGACAACGACCGTCAACGCGGCGCTTTCCTCGACCGCTTCTTCCAGCGCCTGGCGCTGCCGGACATTCAGGGTCAGGCCTTCCCGGGTGAGCCATTTGCGGTAACGTCGCAACTGTCTGCGGGCGTATTCCCCGCTCAGCTCCAGCTTCAGCACCGGGCGAATTACCCTGGAGCCGTAGAGCTTCAGAACGTGGAAACGATTGCGAAGGAGCGCACTGACGGTTTCGAGGTCCACGACGTTTTTCGCAGGACGAAATTCTGTCCTCGGCGCAGCCCGCCTGACGCTGGCAAGCCCGGCCTTTTCGAGCAGGCGGATATAGATCCAACCCAGGTCGATTTCCCACCATTTGTTCGACAGCTTGGCTGACTGCCGGTAGGCGTGGTGGTTGTTGTGCAGTTCCTCGCCCCCGATCAGCAGGCCGAACGGGACGATGTTGCGAGAGGCGTCAGGCGTCTCGAAGTTCCGGTAGCCCCAGTAGTGCCCGATGCCATTGATGACGCCGGCGGCCCAAAACGGTATCCATAGCATCTGCACGGCATAGACGATGAGACCGACCCAGCCGAACAGTACGATGTCGATCGCAAGCATTAGCCACAGACCGATGTTGCGATGGCGGCTGTAGAGGTTGTTTTCCAGCCAATCGTCCGGCGTGCCCTTGCCGTAAGTCGCAACGGTCTCGGCGTTCCTGCATTCCGCCTGGTAAAGCCCGAGACCGCCGAACAGCACCCTGGCAAGACCGCGGGTCTGGGGACTGTGCGGGTCGTCCGGCGTCTCGCACTTGGCGTGATGTTTGCGGTGTACGGCCACCCATTCCCGGGTGACCTGCCCGGTCGTGAGCCATAACCAGAATCGGAAGAAGTGACTTACGGCGGGGTGCAGCGTGAGCGCGCGATGCGCCTGGTGTCGATGCAGGAAGATCGTAACCGCCGCGATCGTGATGTGCGTGAGCACCAGTGTAAAGGCAATGTATGCCCACGTTGGCAAAACCAGTAAGCCGTCAAAATTCATGTAAATCCCGAAAATCGTAATAGTAATAATTGGAGAGCAATGCAGCCGCCTTACGGTACACGAAATCGTCCGTTCCGTGTAACCGGGTAGTCACGTCGCGGAGCACAAGTACGCAGCGCGAATCATGGTGTTTTCGCAAAGACGAAAGGTCGGAGCCTCGATATGGCATCACCGTTACCCGTGATCACCGGAAGGGTGTCGGTCAACCTTACAGTGTCTCGCCGCAGTTCGTCACAAACGACTTTAAGAGTCGCTGCCAACTAGCCTGAATTCGAATCTCCCTGAAATTTGGCACAGACGTTGCACTGCTATCTGGAGATAAATCCGAATAACGATATCCATGGGTTTTCAGGGGCGTTTGTATGTTCAAGAAATTCTTGCTTTTGATCGGGGTCAGTCTGATTTCGAGTGTTTCTTTTGCGGATCCGCTCAGCGTTGACGCGGTCGCTGTTCCGAAGGTGTTTGCCGGCGATCCGTTCGATCCCGTCAATCCAGACTCGCTTGCGCAACGTGGAGACACGATTGGAGCATTCAGGGAAGCTGTCAGTATCTTTATCGAAAACGACCTTGGCGGGTTCATTTGCTCCGGGTCTTTGATTGCGTCGCACTATGTGCTCACGGCAGCGCACTGTGTTGACTCCACTGACGGCACGGGGGCGGAACTGGACCTGCATGATCCGGGAAACCGGGTTCGCGTGATATTCAACGATGACGGCCCCTTTTCCGATGATTTTGACAATGATGTCATCGACGTCGACCTGATAGATATCGCGGACGGATACGAGGGATTCGGGGATTGTGGCACCACTGGCAGCCTTGGCGGCTTGACCAGCCAATGCCTCGGTGACGATGTCGCAGTTCTGCGCCTTTCAGAGCCAGCACCGGACGGCGTACCGTTTGCCCGCCTTTTCGATGGCGAAATCGAGGCAGGTGATCGACTGGTGTTCGCCGGATACGGCACGCGTGGCGATGGCTTCAACGGCATTACCGGCGGTCCCAATTTCGCGTCCTACCTGATCGGCGCAAATATTGTCGACCTGTTCGATTGCGACGACGAACTAAGCGCTGGCCGACCAAGCGGCGCCTACCCGAGCACAAGTTTTTGCGGAATACTCGGACTTGGCGATGCTGAAGTCTGGCATGCCGACTTTGACGGATTCGATGTCCTCCTGGACTTCTTCACTGGCGATGGTGATATCGATTCGTTTTGCAGTTTGTTCGGTTTGTGTACGGAAGTACTGCCGAATGCAAACGATTTGATCAATGGCATTGTCGGCGAGTCGAACATCGGCGGTGGCGACTCGGGTGGCGGCGCCTATATTTGCGGTGAAAATCTCCTGACCAGTTGCTACCTGGCAGGCAACACCACATTCGGAACAAACGGATTCGGTCCGTTTGGGATCCCGGGCGCATTTGGTGAGCTTTTTGGCGGCAACCTTTATAGCTCTTACCTTCCCTGGATCAACCAGTATCTGGCGGTGCCGGAACCCGGCACCTTGTCGCTGCTCGGCATCGGATTGCTGGGGATCGGGGCGATCCGGGCGCGACGTCGCGGCAAAGGGTAGCTGAGGTAATCGCCGGCCGATGAAAGACCCGCCCGACGGCGGGTCTTTTCTCTTATAATCGCCTGAGCTTGTGTAAATGCTGTAATGCCCGGTCAGACTATTGATGACTGACATCAAGTACTTGCTTACTACCTGGGTCGTATTTGGCTTTCCGATCGTCGTAATGGCAACGGAGCCAGTCGAGTCGATTGATGACGAAGCCAGGATCGAGAGCCCGTCGGTACAGATCGCTCGTCCGGGACAGGAAATCGACACGCGAATTCCTCAAAAGACATTCACAACCCACCTGGATGTCCTGGTTGGCGGTAACGGCGAAGCGGTGCGGGTCGAAATTACGGAGTCCTCCGGCAGGGAATGGATTGATCGACGAGCTGCCAAGCTCGCCTCCGAAAAACGCTATCCGGTCAGGACAGATGACAGTCAGCCTGTTGAGTATTGGCTGGAAAACCAGTCGTATGAAGTGACCGTACGCGCAATGAGCAATGCCGTCGACGGGTTGCCTGGTGATCCAGATGACGATCAGGGCCTACTCACCAGACCACAGCAATGAGACTCCCCGGAAGCAGCCCGTAATCGGCTAGCTGCGGTACCGCTTATTGCCGGGCATAGGATGGTGGCTTGACGGCTTCGCAGGTCGTATGCGGAAGCTCCTCACGTTGCTCGAACGGAGAAACTACGCCGCCGCTCTTTTCCAGCGTGAGCCTGACACTCTCCCGCGGCACCAGGCTGACCTCGGCCTCCACGGCCGGTGAACCGTGGAGCTGCACGCGATAGTCGCCCTCGGGCAGCAACATGACGTCGGCCGAACCCAGCGAACCACTCGCGACTTCCGTACCGCCCTGGTAAACGCTGAATGACGTGGCGACAGTCTCTGCCAATGCCGCCTTGAGCTCTTCGGCACTGCCGGCCGTGACATAGCGTCCGCCAGAGGCGTCTGCGATGGCCTGCAAGCTGGCCGAGTCTTCATCCGCCGCATTGCCCAACCCGAACCCGATCAGGTGCACGACGACTCCCTGCTGGCGGAGCGCGTACGCCGCAGCCACCGGATCGCCGCCGCAGCTCTCGATGCCGTCGCTGACGAGCACGAGTGTCCGGTCGCTTTGCAGTGAACCGAAATCACGTGCCGCCTGGTTCAGCGCGAATGCGATCGGCGTCTGGCCCGTGGGACGCAGCCCGGCGATGGCATGCCGGATGTATTCCCTGTTCCTTTCGCCAAACGGCACGAGCAAGCTTGAATCGGCGCAGTCGTTCCTGTCGCTGGGACTTGTACTGCCATACGCACGGAGCGCCAGGTCGAGATCGTCGGGAAGCCAATATGAGACCTCCTCCAGGGTCGTCTTGGCGATCTCCATCTTGGATTGGCCGCCGATTTGTCCCCACATGCTCTTGGACGCATCGACGACGATTTCCACGGCACGGTCGTTGAGTGAGAGCGCCGGTCGTCCTTCGTTGACGGCCATCACTTCCAGCGCCGCACAGCTCGTGTCCTGCACGTTGACCAGGATCTCCGACTCCGCCGTATCGCCGTCAAGGCTGGTCGCATACGCGACAATTCGGTTTTCGCCGATGCTCAACGGCACACTACCCGCAAACGTGCCGCCCGCCAGGCGCGCAGGAACCGGCTCAGAACCGTTGACGCTAAGCGTCACGCTGTCGACACCCGTCGTGCGGAGACTCAGGAAAGCCTCGGGTAACTTGGCCGGATCGGATACGCGAATGAAGCTGCCGCCTGTCGCCCAGGCAATCGTGTCGAGTATCTTGCTGCCCTTTTTGTTCTTGCCGAGCATCAGCGACTGGACCGTTATGCCTTTCTTGGTTGCTTCCACGGCGGCGTCATAGGCCTTGTTCTTGTTCGACATGCCGTCTGTAAACAGCATGATGACGCGCGACGAGCCGGGCCTGCCGTTACGTTCGAGTTCGGCCAGCGCGGCCTTGATGCCGGCAGCAATATTGGTGCTTCCGGACCGTGGCAGGAGCCGCAGCGTTTCGATGACCGCATCCCGGTCGGACGTCATTGACTGGGCGACTTCGCTCTTGTTGTCGAAACTGACGACGCCGATCTTGATGTCGCTCTTGGGTGAGAGACTACGGACCAGGCCAATGGCGCCAGCCGCTCGATAGTCATCCGGGTCGCTGCGGCGCAGGCTCTGCGATGTATCCACGACAAACATGATGTCGAGGTAACGCACGCCGCCGATTGCCGAGGCAATGCCCTCGACCTCGACGCTGGTTGCGCCGTCCTCCACGGCGTGGCCGAAAGTCGGCGACTGGATTTCGACCTGCAGCCCGCGCTCCGACGCCGCGGCGGTGCTGGCCAGCGCCAAGATCAATAAAAACAGAGTGTTGCGCATAGTGCCACCTGTGGCATTCGTACCACCTGGCAGCTTAAGCCACCCCTACGGACATAATCCCGGACCTGGCGCACAGTTTCGGGAGCAAGACAACCCTGAACTGTGCGGGGGCCTTCGGATTCCCTTGCAACGCCGCTACCGACGGGATCAGCTATCCGAGAAATCGCGTCTCGGCTAATCTTTCGTATTCTTCCGGAGACCTCGGTGTCTATCTCAATTGGCGCTGGATCGATGGCATGGAAAATGCGGTGCTGCGAATTCCGGAGTTTCTGGGCTCTCCGGAACCTGATTTCGCGATCCGCCAGATCGGTTCACTCAGTTACTTTGATCTTGGAATCGGCTACGAATTTTCGGACCACCTGCACGCGCGTCTGAACATCAGCAACCTGCTTGATCAGGAGGCACCGATCATGGCGGACGCGGTTACCAGCAACAACACAGATACCCGAATGTACGACATATTCGGACGTAGTTACGCTCTGACCCTGACCATGCGCTACTGAGAGGCTACCGACACATGGAATCCCGCTCTACTGCGCCTGCTCCGAGCCATGTGGCAGCAACGTGTCGCCAGACAATAGACTCTCCAGAAATTCCGGCGTCATGCCATCCCCTGAGCAATTGATTCCCTGGTCATTCTGTACACACACGCTGCCCCACCCGGAAGCGTCCCAGTAATCGATCAGCCCGACCCGCTGCAACAGCGCCATGAATTCCGGCTGGCTGCGAGTGTCGATGTCCGGCGCCCAGAATCCACGCAGCTCCAGTTGCCTGTTCTTGTCCAGCCGGTTGTTGACCAGCGCGAAAACCTCTTCGAAGCCGCCGAGATGACCCAGCATCCAGGTGCCAAAAGGATAGTCGGGCCGGCGCCAGTAAAAACTCGCGAGATCGTCGATCAGCGCAGCGTCTTGCTGCTCGCGCAATTTCGCGTTGACGAATCGGCGCAGCAGCGCTTTGTAATTGTCATCGAAACGTCCGGCACCGATCCACTCGTCTGCATGGCTCGCGTCGCCGTTGTACACAGCCGTCATGAAGTTCATCGTCCAGCTCAGCTGCGTAGCGTGTCCGTCTTGGTATACGTCCAGCAGCAGTTCGGCCGCGCGAGGATAATCGCGAAAATTCATGTGAGCAATGCCGAGCGCGAGTTGCGGCGGTCGGTACGTGGGGTCCAGTTCCAGCGCTCGCTGCAGGTGGCCGACACTCGCCTCGTGCTTGCCCGTCGTCTCGAGAAACTCGGCATACCAGTAGTGCGATGTGGCGCTTTGCTCTTCGCGCCGGATACTCTCGAGAAACAGCGACTCCGCCCTGCCCCATTCGAACCGCGTTTGGGCAAAGGTCGCGAGCACGCTGTAAGCCTCGGCGATGCCGGGATCGAGCGATAGCGCTTTCTCGGCAGCGGGCTCTGCGTCGTTCCAGGTGGCGTAGCCTCGCGGGGAATAGCTCGGATACGTCAGGTACGCCATCGACAGCGCCGCCCAGCCCCGAGCAAAGTCCGGATCGATCCGCACGGCCTCACGAAAGTAGTCGATAGCGGGCTGTAACGGCTCGCTGCCGCGCCGGTGCCAAACGTGCCGGCCGCGCAGATACAGGTCGTACGCCTCGGAATCCGGCTTCTCCCGAGCCGGCTCGAGATCGAACTCTCGCAAACCTGCATCGTTAATCAGCGCCTCGGCAACGGCGAGCGATACGGCGTCCTGTCCGTCGAACAGCTCCAGCACGCCATACTCCTCCGTGATCGAGTGCACGTTCTCGCCCTTCGCCGGATCGATCAGTTGAGCGGCAAGGCGGAGGTTTTGACCGCTCATCCGGACACTGCCGGCAACGAGGTAGGTGACATCCAGTTCCTCTGCAATCTCCGCAAGGGCCTGGTCGGGGTTGCGAAAGCGGAACGACTGCAGTTGCGGACGCACCCGCAAATCTGGCACGTGCGAGAGTGAATTGACAATTTCCTCGGCTACTCCCTCGCCAATGTAGTCCCAGTCTGCGTTGCCGGTCATGTTCTGGAACGGCAGTACCGCCACGGTGGGCTCGACGGGCTCGCCCGGCCATAGATAGATGAGGCCGGCCAGCAGCGCGACCAGAGCCGCCGCAATCGCCGCGACGGGCAACCACCCGACCCCTGCCACGGGAGTATCGTGTGTTGTCGCGATGCAGCGATAGCCTGTTCGGGCAACCGTTTCGATGTAGGCCGGGTTGCGGGCGTCGTCGTCGAGCACCTTGCGCAAATGGGCGATGACCCGGGTGACGGCATTCGGTGTCACCACCGTGCCGGCCCACTGGCTGTCCATGAGCTCGTCGATCGTTACGAGCTCTCCGTGACGCTCGCAGAGGTAACGCAGGACCTGCAAGGCTTTCGGCTCAAGTGGCCGGGACTCTCCGCGGCGGCTCGCCGTGAGGGCGTTACCGTCGATGAGCCAGTCGCCGACGGAGAACACGCTGGGTAACGGTTGACGCTGCTCGCTCAATGCGGAATCCCCTGTTCCGCCTCGATACTGCCAGACGACCCTGCGAATATCATTCAGAAATCACTGCGGCATCACGATTATCACGTCGCTGACCACGACCATTGGCCTCAACGGTTCGGCTTCCCGCCGGGCCGATAACCAGCAGACACATGAGGCCAATATCATGATTATCAGAAACTTAAGCCAAGGTTCGCCGATTGCCCGATTTCTCATCGCACTGACGGCTGTCACGGTCGCCGCATGCGGTGGCGGCGGCGGCAGTGGTGGCAGCACAACCGCACCGCCGCCCCCTTCTGCCGACATCATCACCGAGTACAACGTGACGCTTGATGCCGCCAGCGTCGTTTCGGGTCCTGGCGGGCCGGGCACGGCGACGGCCGTTGTGCGCCATAACTCGACGGACGAAACAATCGAGATCAGCATGACGCTGACCGGCGTTACGGCGGATTCGGTATCTTTACGTCGGGCCCATGCCGGCAACCGGGGCGTCGAGATTTACGCTCTGCAGCAAGGCGCATCCGTCGATGACTGGGTGCTCAGCTCGCAGCCATTCACAGCCACCGACGTCGGTGACCTGGTTGCCGGAGCCCTTTACCTGCTCGTTGCGACGGCCGGTAGCCCCGATGGCGCGCTGCGCGGGCAAGTTCTTCCGCAGGGAGTCGACGT
>JAAUYH010000450.1_pt1 | contig 18512 bp, 13 predicted proteins | sample 7278061 | NCBI WGS metagenome assembly JAAUYH01 (sample SAMN14350203, study PRJNA611818) | marine sediment metagenome | isolation source: surface marine sediment (0.6m) | place: French Polynesia: Moorea | collected 2018-08 | reverse complement strand
TACTTGACCGAGCATTGAAACAGAATATTCAGAAGATATCACTCAATTGAAGCTCGAATTCTTTCGCGTGATTGCATATCACATAATATACCAATGACTGTAGTAAAGGCTGCTAATACCTGGAGGAATCAGATTGTTCTTATTCCTACGCACTTTTCAGATCGCCAGCCTATTGAACTGTTTTGGGAACATATAAAGAAGAATATGGCACGGCACTATTCGAAAGGGACTAATTTGTGTACAGTAAAGGAGAGAATCGACCATGAATTCGACAAGTTAGCGAAATTTGCAAGGAATACGAATCAGATTTGCTAGTGACAGTTTCTCCTGAAATTAACGGCGACGAAAATGAATCATTGATTGGGAAGGATTGAAATTGGATAACCATTACCTTTTACAGAACGTCTTCCGAACAGTGCATCATTCTAGTGTTTTATATTCACAGTGATGAAGATCTGGAATACTGAACCGAAGTAGTCTAGAGATAAGATTTTGTATTACAAGAGGTTTTCCTAAATATTTATGTGAATTGTGTATGTACACACCGAGTTCAGCTACATTACTATTCGGTTGGGAAACTAAGTGTGGTCTTATGCCTCAGATTTGGAGATAGAGTCCAAGGCTTTCTTTATGGTGTTCAAAACTGTAAACCGTTTTATTTAATAATTTCAAGATTAACGTATAAGTCGGATTCTTCTTAAATAGAAAGGCATGGCTAGCAGGCGTTGCCAACTTGTTCCAACACTCGTGGGACGTCAAAATGTTATTGGATAGATGTTGAACTACGAAAAAAATGACGTTTTGGACTAATTGCATTGTATCGCATGCTACAGATGCATCTCCTGAAATTATCAGAAACAGACAGAGCAGAGCAGATTCTGAGCAACATTGGACGTTGCAAAACGTCAGTGATAAAAGATTCGTGGTCCAATTATAGGAAGCTAAGGTCAGCTCAAATTTTCCTGTGTACGTATTATTACCGAAAAATACGGGAGAGGGCGCAGAATATTTAATATGGATTCATTTGCAAGGCATGTTAAGATAGGGATTCCACAAGCTCAATATCTTTTTCTTATCTTGAATAAAAGTTTGATATACAGTACGAGTCAGGCGTAAGAATGACAGTTGAATTACTGTAAATATTGGCATTTATGCTTTGAATACTGAATAATCACTTGTTTGTATCTTTGCTGTTGATCTGGCCAGTCTTAGAACACACTGAAATATTGTGAATTGAACATTCATGCAATGTTTTTGTAGCTATTCAAATATGATAATCTATTTTTTACAGAAACATATGCCTTTTACTTCTGAATTGCCTACAGAACAATAATTTCAATAGATTATCATCTTGAACAGATGTACCGAGGTTTCATAATTTAAACTGGGACGAAAACGAGAAATTTTTGACGAAACAAATTTTCTTATTCAACTTAGAGAATCGAAAATTTCTGCAAAGAAGTGAGAACTATGTTGCCTACTCGGACTTTGTAAACGCGAGAGAAGAAATGAATGTCGTTCTGAGAATTTCAGGAGTTATGCCATTTTTATATTGAAGAACGCATCCGACAATTATCCTGCTTCAGGATGTCATTTTTTTCACTGCACCATGCGGAATGGCTGGATGAGGGGAAGTGTACTTATTGGTCATCCAAATGAGGTCTCTGCAATCCGTCTAGCTCCAAGTCCAACCCTAAATTTTGTTCTATAATAATCCGTCAAAAGTCATTCAAATTTTTCTGGTTACTCAAGCTTTGCATCATCTTGACACAGTGTAAGCAAGTTACCGGCTATTGCAACCTGGGAGGGTCAGGGTCTCGACTGTTTATTTTCAAGTAGTTCATACTGATTCTGAAGCAAGAGCGGGAATTTAAAAGAATCCGATTAATAGGTGTAAATCAATTCCGACTGTAATTATACCAGAACCCTGGGTTCCCTTCTTTTTGTATACTATTGTACAGCCAATTGTTTGACGCATTTCATCCTGAATGAAGGACATAATTGTTCAAGCCAGGACCTGGACTGGTCCATATTTTTCGGTAACTACGTGGCGGTTTCCGGTACTCTACGGAAATTGTCCACGTCGTCGTAGCTAGGATAATATAAAGGCTAAAACAAGATCATCAATTAAACAAGCAAGGTTCCTCACCTCCTAAACTCTTCTGAATCATACATTCGCGTCCAAGGCTACAACCGACATCGTAGACATCCAGAGCCAAGTTGGATATACCCGCTGAATCGTCTACTGAGTGCAACGTGCATTCTACCTGTTCCGGTCTACGGAGTGGTTTTCCTGGTGATCTTCGACACAGTCGATACAGTGCCGCTGTTCGTCACACGACGCTCATCGTCATCGGTGAACACTTCTCTGTTGGTGGAGTTTCTTTCCCAGTGATCCAGGATCAGCAGACCTTCGACCGCGCATCTGGTGATCGTGGATCAACCCACTGAGCGCAGCAGAATTTGTCGGTGTAGTGTCTACGCAAACACGCCTTGAAATACTTGTTCTCTGCCAATTTTCTCCTGGAGAGAGATACGATCGCTAACTTCGGTGTTATTGAAGCATTCCGGAAAAATGATAACAAGTCACGTTGCAGTGTCTTAGGTACCACAACTGTGATACCTTTTTCCTTATCCAACGCTCCTGGAGCGAGACAAGAACACCACCCGCTGTAGCCTTTCTCCCTGAGTTGGGCCGTCACTTTTGTGTCGGTGACGGCTACAGCTGAGCAAGACACACCCCGAGGGAGTGTTTGCAGTCCACCCCCAGAATGTCGTTCCTTGAACGCGTTCGAAGCTATACCACTACACCTTCATCCACCCGTTGCGAGCATCAGCTCCCACAATCGTTCGGGCAACACCGCCCTGAGCAATTCGTCAACCGTTTTGGTGTTTTTGCGCTTCGTTACACCGATGTCATTCGGGGAAAATCGAATCACTCTTGAAAGTTCTTATGCAATGAAATCGCAGTAAGATGTGCTGAAAAATCTACGCTGCTGTGTACGACGACAGAATACCGTGTACTCGAAGCGTAGTGATTAAAAGGGTGCTCCCTTTCGATATTGACGGCGTTTGAAGAGTAGTTCAACTTTTCCTGAACTTACAAGTTATTGTAAAAGAGAATAAAAACCACTTTAATGGCATGGTAGTGCTGGTAGGCCAACTTTTTGAATTCAAATGAGTATTCCAAATTCGAGCACTACACATTCTCGTGAGACTATTTTAGCGCATCAGTGTACTTCAGTGGGGCTATTCGAATTCTACATCGGAGGCTACGGGATTCTGACCAGCATTCATAAACTGAAATCCGACAGTGCACGACTAGTGTACAAATAGTATGCTTCCGAGATAATCACTTATACCAACTTAGGAATTCTAGACTATTCGCATTACAAAAATTAGATTTACAGTTAAATCAGTACTGCTGTCTAGACTAACTGTTATGAAACATGCAAGAGAAACAAAAAAAAGTGTAAGAGATTAATTCTGGGACAGTAATAGGTTAAGCAACTATCAGAAAATCTATTTTTAGCAAAAGCATTCCATTCCAGTACCGATACAGCACTACCTACTATCTTTTCTGTTTTATTTTTCTCGAATCGAGCTTAATTAGTCATTTTGTCATAATCCTATACGATGCAAGACACTTCACTGAAACAGACCCATGTACATTGGACGATCCGACCTGATCTTATCTTGTCTCAAATGAGAGGTGGTCCGAATCGAACCGAATTCAAACAGCTGCATTTTCTGTACTGTACTGTAGTTCCCAAGGTTTCTCAACCGTGCAAGCTCTTTCTGTATCGTGTACTCGCTTCTCCGAATCCTAGTCGAATGGCTGCGGGAATTGAATTTGAAATATATGCTACGAGCCACCGTCAATTATGTTGTTTACAAGTTCGAAATCAGTTTAGGGGTTTCGTTAATCTTTCTTGCTCGTTTTGTTTGATTCATTCGTGCTGATTTTGCTTTTCTAGCAAGCGATAGCGGGCAATCGAAGTAGTATCTGTAGCAATAATTCTGCTAGTAAGGCTACGAACACAAGAACTAGGGCCATCAACAGTCGATAGGATGCACGAACTCGAAAAATGGTGCTCATTGTCCTTTTCCCTCAACATCGCAGGGCGAAAGCAGAAAAACAATTCGTCTCCAGCGCTTTCGTTGAGAGAAACTGGCTCGCGAATTTTATTCGTGTGCTTTTCTCATTAACTCAAATTGATCATAATGCAGCTTCCGCGATAACAGTGAAGGCACTTTATACCGTGCGCTTAAATATCCAGATTCCCAATCGCCGTTCAGAAATTACATACAGTCCGCTTCTAGGAGCTGAACCGTACGTCGCTCGCACTGACTCCAAAAACTTCAAGTAATCCACGAACTTCGGGTACGACTCCTCGAGGCACTTTCCGATTTATCCAAGCCGTAAATATTGTCTGTATTTAAGTCGAACTTTTCTGCATTCCTGACACGTCTAAAGACAGTCTACGAATGTGCTGATGAAAGACAAAAACAAGAAAACGTCCTGTTGACGAAGGAAGTATGATAGATACAGCAACTCTGAGGTACTTTACTCAAACTTTTTGAGAGGCTGCAGTGTTTGTTCTGGTTGCGCCTGCCGAAAGAGCAATGCGGATGAGTTCATGAACATTTGCACTGGTTGCAAAACAGCCTATTCATCAGCTACAAACCATTGATTCTAAACAAAACTTCAGCAATCACTGTGTTCTCGCAGACTTTAATTCCTATAAAGCCATTTAATTATCTTAGATCATTAATTAGGGATGTATCATCACATTATCAAAAACCAACAAAACAACAAAGATACCTTGCTGCATTTAACGGCTTCGCGGCTCCATTTGTTCTGTGATCGGTACAAAATTTTTCCAAGGGACGGATATCATCTAGATCTAAAAGATGAAGACATCGGTTAATATTGTTCGCAATATACTTACCGTCCGAATTAGTGCCGGCTAAATCAACGTAAACTTACTGACCATTGTTAACTATGTTTAGGCTAACTTGATTAAAACTAGGTTATTCATATATCTGGCCTAATTTCTGTTGAGCTTAGCTAAATTAAGAGTATGAGACTCTATAGCAAATTGCTGTTTAGGTTAGGTCTAATACGTTACAATCCACCTCGGCATCCATCTTCTGTACTGCACTTTCAGAATTTCAGTACCAATGATTAAGGATTAAAGGGGTCAGTTCAAATATATAAGAGGAAAGCAAGCAAAATAATTGCATTGAAAAGTAGGTTAGAGAGGATTTGCGTGCCTTAGAAGCGAGCAAATTGTATCTTACGTTGGAAAGCGATGGTCAGAAATATTTCCGAGTTTATCTATTTAAGTTTTGTAATTGTTAAAAATGAATTAATTGCTTGATTGGCTGTTTATTTAGAAGTACAGTTGCTACTAATTGAAGCTGAAAACTTTCTTGTTTCAGAAATTGGACAAGCCGAATTATCTGCAAACCATCATAAATCCTACACAATACAGATATGATGACTTGAAAATAATAATCGGAGGTGTGAATTTCGAAATAACCTTACGAACAATACACTACCGTTGTTTCTATCATTTTTATTCCTCTTAGCGGCACAGCATTTTTGTAACTAACTCCTGTACATCCAAACAAAGATTTAGAACATTGCCACACTCGATTTTTGTGCCAACATCAGAAAAGCAACAAGCCCAATCATTTAAGTCTTCGCTATACCATAAAATTCTCGTATGTCCCATACTGTGCAACCGTACTTCGTGAATGGTTTTGCTGAAAATCATCTGCTCTTCACAAGCTATAACAAAACTTTTGTGAGAAAAAAAGGCAAATAATTCGGTCCGCTTGATAAAGTAGAAAGTGAATAAGAATAATATTCCATATTCCTTCCTCCTGTGAATTCAGGTCGATCCACAATGCGAATTCGATCACATATCTAACAAAACAGAATGAAGTGGCACCCGTTTCCATGCATTCTTCATGATGTATTCGTGAATATAGCGAGCCGACCTCATCAAACAAACCGCAAAATTGTATTCTAATGACTTCTGCTCCCTACCATAAAATTTGATAAATTCTGTGATCTTTCGAAAAGAATTTGCGAAATCGAGCACAACATTTGATAACCTAAGTTCGAAAATGTGCTGAATGAAGCACCAGAATAGTAACTTTAATGCTCATGGTTTTGATATGTAAAAGCCTACTAGCTTTTTCGAATATCTTGCCAATTCACTCATGCAGTACTGCAGGTTAAATGGTAAGACCTCACAGTGAACCAATGCTTTTCTTTAGTATATTTTCATGAAAGTTGACCTAAAATCATTTTATGAAGCATATCGGACTGCTTTGCTACCAAAACAATAAGCTCAACTTACTTCTTTAACTCTGTGATCAAAATTTTAAAAATCCAATGCTGAAATCATTTAAGCTAAAAGCGACCGAGTATAAGAATTATTCCAACTCTCAATTTAGTAAAAAAATTAATGAAAATAATTAAAACCAGCTATTTAGATAAACTAGGAAAATGTTGTTAGAATCCGTCGCCATAGAATGTATTGTCACACTATGACTAATATTTTAGGCATGGAGAAAGGCAGAATATAAATCTCATTAAAATTCAGCTTTAAATTCACTGCCGAATCAAGATTTTTAAGATCTCGTCAAGAATTATTTTAATTTCAGACGAGAACTAGGTAGTTACTTCTATTATTATTTCATAATTTCGGAAATGGTAGTGTAATTTCTAGTTTTTGTACAAAAATCCGAACTGATAGAGCTTATCAAAATTGTGTTGATGAAAAAGCAAGTTTAAAAAATTTCCAACTGAAGTGTGAGCTTGTTGAAACAATAAAAGTCATCAAAACTAGCTCTGCAAAAGGTAAACATTTCTATAAAAGTAGTACTATATGTGGACTGAACTTTTGTTTGCTGCAAAAATTTGATTCATTCTAATAGCAGGGTTTCTTTTAAGATTAAATTTAGTACTACCTCCGACCCGAAAAGATTGACGAATTTTCATTTTCTGAATATCCCGCGAAGATTGTCGTACAAGAAGATGCACTAAATTTGATTGAATTTAACTCAATTCTTCACCAAAAATACGATTTCTGTCTTTCAAGTTTTATGTCTAAGATAAACAAGTTCTATATCTTCACCATCAGCGAACATCATATCTTCCTTCACATGCACTCTACGAAGAGGATCCAGGTATGTTGGAATTTGACACTACGTCTTGAACTGATCTCCGACCAAGTTCACCGTTTGGAATATTTTCCTCAATAAAGCCTTACAAAGCAACGTTTCGTTATTGCACATGTCTTAGCGAAACTTTGGTGATGGCAATGTAACGGTTTATCTTTACGGCTAAGCAGTTTTTCGAAAAATCATTACAACTGATCTTCGAATTCTACTCTAGCCCTACTTTACATTATACAGGTTTTTGCGCGGGAAAGGCTTCAGGTATTCATTCAGCATATCACAACATCCTCGGCTACTCAACATAATGGACTTTTAAGGATAGAATTAAGAATAGCTGATTAGCGATACTGCCCTCTGCGGATCTCTACTGCCAAGCTTGAACTGTAAGGAGAGGTGTAAGTGAATCTTTTCGGATTACCTCGAAAGTAAAAGTTCAAGTTTTAGAGAACAGCGGAATCGATCGAAACTCAGCAGAAAAAGAAAAGTCAGCATTGGAAATACGTTACATATCTAGCTTGTTTTCTACTTATTTATCATCAAATCAAGGCAACCTTAGCTTGTTTCGATAGATACACGCATAGGATCTGCAAATTCAGAATCAATAACCTCGCAATCAAGAAAACCACGCATCATAAAAATCTATAAGGGACTGCTATTGTCACTTATGCCGTAATGAGATAAAGTCTGTAAACAATGAGTTGTGAAAAATGTGGGAGCCCACAAAGTATTCTAATCGACAACGAAAAAGGACTGACCTCATCAGATCCAGTGCCTAATTTCTACTGATATGGGTCCATGAATAGAAGAGCAACCTAGTCTCCTTACCATCGTAGTCTTTATTGGGGAATGAAATGTAGAATCGTTGTTGTAAGACCAATTTCAAGCAAGTACGTCAATTTTTTTGAAGGCGTAGTTAGTAACTCACAAGCCGGACCACTGTACTCCTCGGAACCCGCTTGTAGAATCTCAGATAACTAAGAAAAAATCTACTGCCCATTCATTTAAAACTCTTGCATCATAAAAGTACGATCACTAATCTGTGTCTAAAATGAATTATTCTTGCTTATCGAGAAACTGATGAATTGAAGAATTCTTGTTTATGTTGTTATCGGTTGGACATCATTGGGCGTCTACAAGATTTAGCAAAAATTCTATGGCTGGCTGAACAAGACCGATAAAAATAGGATGGCACTGGTTTTATATCATGCGTTTGTAACACTTGTTCATTGCAGCTTATTTCTTTCAATCTCTCTGTTTTCTTGATACGACACTATGAGATCAGGTAAACCATCAACGTCTACACCAGTTTAAAATTGAAATTTTGATACCTATTATTGACAAAAGATGTACTGCACAATTCTAACGTGTAACATTGTTTGTTTGACAATAGAACGTTGTTAAATAAATTTATTGTCAGCAACTTTTGGTTCAAATTAAATTTGCAGACTCAGAGCAAATTAATTATTCACACTGCTGCTGAAACAAAGCGTAGAGCTATAAATATTGAAACATATCCTACGAAAGATAAAATGCCCAGAGTAAAATGAGCTATAGTTTTCAGTACTAGTTTAGAAATGGAACAAAAATTGAAGCTATTTCATGTGCAGTATACCACGAAATGCCCTCCCAGTGAGGCATAGGAGATGGTAGAACGAGCCATAAAGCGAAACTCCAAATATCGTTGCAGGAATGATAATCTCAGTGACACTTCTGTGGTATAACTTTCATTCAGCTCATTGAACTCGTCACGTTCACATTCTGCATTGGATTATATTTGCATGCATCCATTTAATGGTTCGAACGTGTTTTCATCTGTCCCGCCTACTTTAGTAGCACTAATAGCTTTCGCAAAGGACTGGAACGTTGTGCATCCATTATTTTATTTCGACAAGAACTAATGGATGAAGATTGTACTCTGCAGGTTTGTCTGCATTCTGAAACAATTGGCAGGAAAATAACTGATTCAAAAACACTCATCTGATTCTGTGTCGATCGAGAATCTTCACCTATTCTCAAATTCCTGGTTTGTTATCGTCCTGTGATTTAAGAGGACTAGTCCAGTGGAGTAGTGTGCATAAGTGAAGAGAACATGGAGCAACAGACCCGTTGTGCTCTCTTTCCAATATTTCTTTTGAAAGTGAGTGATACCACACAGTTGATGTGATTGTGGTTTTTTAATACCTTGTTCCTCGACGATATCGTAATCCTCGCAACTGTCTAATTCATCTGTAATAGAATTAGTCGCAGTTAGCGAAAAAGTGAAAGTTTGTTTCGAGTCGATCTAAACTGACAGAAATTATTTGATATGGTAAGCACGCCAGGGTGCAGTAGTAACAGTGGAAGGATCGTAAGAGGCAGTGGCGATACAGTACAGTAAATTTACTACCGTAACAGCAGAATAGAATGGTGAAGCAATGTATACAGTACAGATGAATGAAAGCAAGGAATTGAGGAGAAAGCAAGAAAAATGTATAATGATTTTCAATTGTACTCCACATTCTTACAGGGAACTGATTTGACTGAAATTGACACAAATACAACGCCCCATTCTAATCTAGAGAGAATTGATCAGCAAGTAAGCGATAAGTACAGCACAGTATATAAACGGCATTAACAGATCGCTGCACTGTATCGTACTGCACATTATTTTTGGTTTTGAAAAGCGAAAGCGTTTGCATGATGATTCTTCACGTGATTGATGGTCGGAAGCAGGAGTGGTACAATTGCATAAAACCCATGGAGAGCTGTAAGACCGACACTCCTACTCAGTGTCCTATCAATCGCAGCATTTTGCAATTGCTTGATTTCCTGTTTTAGAAACTACGCGATCGAACAGTGCCACCTATTCGGTTTTGACTAACGGATAAGTTTGATGGCAGCACCATAGAAGCGGGTGCTAATTATCATTTTGAACGGATTCACAAATGGGAAACGATCACGTGTTGCTGCATCTTGGTTCTACTGTAGCGCCGTACTATACAGGGTACCTCGACCATCGCATCGCATCGCATCGTACAGTAAACACGATCCTTTCTTCCGTCATCCATTGTCCGATGGATGCAGACAGACTTCCCCAACTAGTCAAATACGTACACAAGTCGCCGCCATCCCGTACTTTGCCGCTCATTCTTACCGCCCGTAACAAGGACCATGCTGACCAAGCCTGTTTCTGTCCTATTTGTGCTCGCCGTTCTACTTTCGACTGCCTGCGCCTTTGATTACTGCTATGGCACAGTCGATCCGTGTAGCGGCCGTAGGGTGGTCACCCTCAAGTACGGTGAATTTGTGGATGGCTGTGGGAAAGTTCAAACCGTGCTAGGTGATTGCACGCTGAAACAAATTGGGTTCGTTAACACAATCCAAGCGCGCCGAGCGTGCTGGAGGTCGCATCCCCTAGTTTGCAACTTCCATCCAACCGTGAACAGTACAGCACGCGGACGAGTGATATTCCGAGGACTATGGGTTCCACGCAAGGGCTGCCATGTCTACGTTACTGGACAGTTCTGGGGTCTAACACCGGGCACCTCGCAAGGCTGGCACATTCACGCGTACGGAGACATTACCAAGAACAACGGGAAGAGTACGGGTGGACATTTCACTAATCCGCGGATGGAGAAGACTGGCCACGGTCTACCCGGTGGACGCCGACATTGGGGAGATCTGGGCAACCTGGATGTGCGACGCGATGGCGTGGCGCACGCACGCCTGGTTGATGATCAAATTACATTGCAGGGAATACTCGGGCGGGGAATGATCATTCATGCGAAACAGGACCAGGGCACACAACCAACTGGCGCAGCGGGCGCGCGAATGGCACAGTGTGTAATTGGATACAGAAGCCCGAAGCCGTGATCGGTTTTGCATGTAGAACGATAGTTATTTTTCGACACTTCTATCTATTGATCTACAATGCTTGTATTTCCCTCTTTAGGATCAATTTCTACTGCAAAACAACACCAGTAAATTTGACCACGTTACCGTTCACCCTAAACTATTTTCGGTCGCACCTCGCATCCACAACCAAACATGACCTCAAGTCCTTCGACTCTCACCACATCCGACGCGGTTACCAAGTGGCGCGACCAACTCCCCGTCGATGCAACAGTAGGTCTTGTAATCGACCCCGTCTTGCTTCCATCTGCACGACTATCCTGCGATAATCTCGTCGCGTTGACCGCTCATGATGGGGTTCATGTCGTTGTCGACGTGCCTACCCAATCGAGTCAAGTGTGGGTGGAAGATGGGAAAGACAGCGACACGGAAGCGCTTCTATTACTTTCGTGGCTACGCCCGACCCATTTGTTTATAACCCCGCAACATCCATCCGCGACCGTGTACAAACAACTAATCGACGACTTGTGGTTCGCGACTTCGATCATCGAGGTAGCCCCTGCTCCCTCGTCCAAACCCTAACCGGGCCAGGGCCAACTACGTAAGGATGTGAAGATCGCACAGTTCCGAAAGTACGGTATCAGATTGGAATCTCCATAGGAAGTCATCACCCTTTCTTACATCACTCTAGGCAATTGCTGACACCACGTTGGAAGTTCTTTTGTCAATTTACAACCTCGCCGCCATACCCATCGAAAACATTGTAATGTGCAGAGATACGATACATACAGTTCAGGTTCAGTGCCTTCAGCCGACGGCGATTGTCGCCGCCGCCGCCGCCGCCCATCTATGCTGCGCCAACATTTGCCTCGCCTTTTCCTTCAGTTCTGCCTCGTCCGCTTCGGTGGTGTTCACCGCTTCCTGCGTAAAGTCGTCCAAATTCAAGCGAGTCACGCCAACCGATGCACGTCGCTCGATGGTCTTTTTCCGTTCACCATTATCTCGTTGTGTCTGCACTTGTTGCATAATCTTTTCTTTGCTTGCAGTGGTGAGCAACCCAGCCCATCTTCCCGTTCTCGGTGCGTTCATACCATGTCTCTTCACAGACTCGCCCACGTTCTTTCCGACATACGCCAAGGTCTTGCCCACCTGGGCGTCATCATTCGCATATAAACGCGTAGCGTACGTCATGAGCGCATTCGCCATAACCTCGTCCACTTCACCTTCATCGAGTGCCGGAAGCGAGCGTAGGACAGGGGCGAGTGCCCCCATTGCAGAGTCAGCGTCACGAACGAGAGTTTGGGCGGCACGTGGTGGCCAAGTTTCATTATCCATTTTCTCCACAATGGCACAACGAGTCATGGCATCCGCGACATCACGCGCGACGTCCCACAAATGGGCGCGAAGGTTAGACAGTAAACGAGCGCGGAATAGCGCACTCGCCGCGCCGCCAACGCCATTCGAATGAATAGCTGAGGCGATTTGCAAAAACGCGCCACCATTCAACCCGCGTGCGAGCGACACAGAGGAACGCACGAACCCGCGATACACTCTGTCGGTTTGCGCCGTAGTCCATGACACGAAACGTTCCGCACGGGCGGCGTCCGACAGCGGAATATTCTCCACTGCAGCATGCGTGTCGTCGAAATGCGCGCTGGTCCACTGCAGCACGGTTTGCACGTAGCGCGCGAGGTCGTTGTTTGCATTGGGTTGCACCCACACCAGCTTCGAATGTAGCAGCTCCTCCGCTGTTTGCAACACCACCGTACACGCCGTGTCCGCCTTATCTAGTCGCACGAGCAGCGCAGCAAACGCACGCGCGTCTTCAGCCGACGAGCAGGGGCATCGCGCAACTAGCTGATGCCCGATGAGATCGGCCAGCTTGTTCACCTTGCCCGACACCGTTTGCGAGCAGGAATCGTAGCCATCATCCGCTAATAGCGACTCGACTGCAGTTACCGCGGCGTCCAATCGGTGCTCCGCAAGCATGGCTTCCACATCCCAGATGCGTTCGCTCCAGATGAGGTCCCTGAAGGATCGATCCTCGTCCCCAGCACCACCGGTGCCATCCTGTGCAGACGCAGAGTGATGATGGGCTGCACCTCCAAATTCGGGATCACTTGCAAACATCAGGTGTTCATAACGCGGCATCCTTGTGCTCGGGAGAGATTGCGCGGAGCTACGCACCGCCTCGACCGATTCCTTGAGTGACGCCATCGCGCCTTCGAGTTCGTTCACACGTTGTCTCGCCGCAGCCACAACCTTGCGTGCAGCGTCTACCCGAACGTTATTGGTCGCACCCATACATGCCTCACGTATTGCAGCCAGCGCATTATCTGGTTCAGCTTTCCACATCGAGTTTCGGCGTTTGGAAGAAGCCGACACAGTTCCGAACGATAGCGGAGCAGATAACACGGCGGCAGCACCAGGGGCGGCGACAGACGAAGAGCCCTGCTGTGGTGGACTGTCCGGTCTGGGAGGCGCACCATCATCCTCATTGGAAATACGAGGCACCGCACCAGAGGAAGCTTCGGGATTCTGGGTGATGGGGATGGCATCGTCGTTGAGAAAGTCGTCGTTCGATACATGAGTCGACACCGAGGGAGCGCCATCGCTGTCCGGGAGCGGACTTACAGGGGTAGACTGTACGACATCGGCCATTCCGCGAGACCGTCGCGCACGTTTCAGAGTAGCGGCAATACGCGCGGAACGGTTCGGAGAACTGGGTCTTTGAGAGGACATGGGCGGGTGCGTGATAGTCTTGGTTCTTCGTGGAGTGCCGTCGACGTTGAGTGTCTCGAGGCGTTCCTTCTTCCTCCCAAACGTCCACATCCTCTGCGGCGCTCGTGCGTTGCCCACGCCGGCCGACCCACTACCGGTCGTCCCGCCCGTGCTGGCACGGGAACGCAGATTGCGCAGGCGTTCACGAACCTTTCGTAACATGGCGTGGTTTCCTTGCAACCGCAATTATAAAACGCAGCACGCGAGAAGACGACGTCCCAAGGCTGTGCTCGAAACGAGCACCCTACCGCACAATGGTTACGTAACCAATGCTCGAATTTAGTCGACAGTCCCCCTTTTCGCGCATCTGTGAATTATGCGTTTTGATTTTAGAACCAACAATGATTGGGCCTAATTTAGGTTTTATTGAATTAGTGCGATCTTCGACCCAATTTTCAGTCGGTCGATCAGTCGCTCATTTTTCTTTTTCGGAACAGTACGCGATTCCGTTCCCCATCGCCTATGTTTCCCATTGAGTCAACCAGGAAAGGCAAGTAGGCTAAGGATCAGAAAACTAGCGCAAACAGTTTCATGAGTTGCATTGTTTGTAACTACAACGAAGAGTAAGACATTCAAATTGGGATTGATTCATATATTGGAGTCTATTTTTAGGTTTCACAAAGCTCGAAGTGTCCAAGAAGTTGAATGTCCATGTTCTGTGGGGTTGATGACTTCCTCATTATGCGTGGAGAATTCAGTTCTATGCTACATAAATTTTATCTGGAAAAGACATACGGCGCACTTACGAATACTTGCAGACAGTTTTTATAGAGTTTTCCCACTACAGATCATGATGTTCCTAGCAGGTAATGCACCACAAAGCTACTAACAAAGAGCGATTGTTTGGGTCTGCTTCACTAATTGTATACAAGTGTTTATGGAGTATTATATGCATTTACTATATTTTCGTCTTCTAGATTTATTCAAGTGTTCTGTTGAGTCCTTTCATTGATCCAAGTAGCTGGTGCAGGAGAGAGAAGCCGATGGAAAATCGGAAAAAAACGATGATGGACACAATCTCACCAAAATGGGAGTGTAAGGTGCCCCGGCGTTGCATGCGCCGGTTAGTTTATTCTGTTGAGTTCTGGTGTTGCCTGCACCGATGGGTTCAGATCCCTTGCTCTAAAATCGATGTTGCCTGTGTCAAAACTCTGCCTTCTTTCGTAGTTTCTTGTAGCAAAGCTGCGTTCTTCTTAGCGTTTCTTGCGCCAAGAGACGCTGTCTCTTTTCCTACTACGCTACCGGCGCCGGCTGATGTACTTTTTTCACTGCTTTCGACTTTGACTGCGCCACTGCTTTCTCTTTATTGCGTAATGTTCGGTGATTCGCTGACAAAAAGAGCACGAGAATTTTAGTAAAATTGGGACGCTTAGCTGGCATGAGTTCGATTAGATTGGAGACCTGTCCGAGCCATACCCAATTTGGGTCGGCGCCTACGAAGCGGGGGCGTTCCTTTGAGACCACCCGGCGGCCGCACCACCTGAAGCTCTGTCTTCAGCCCAAACGCGATGTGTACGCTGCTCGGTGTTGTGCACCGCTGGTGTGGTAACGCGAAGGCAGCTCGGAGACGCAAACGCGTGCTGTGGGGAGCGTGGGCGTGAGGAGCGAAATCGACAGGCGTCGAACCAATCTGCGACACAAAAATATGTGTGCTGAGGCCATTAGCACCATGAATTGACCGTGTGCTCGGATTGCGGCAGACCGTGGCCGGCGAGGTTGCCATGTGGCTCTGTGTTGCAGCATATTCCTACTTTTCTGACTATTGACTGAAGGAAGATCACATTTTGATAACAAAAAATATTCTATGATGCATGCATGCATGGTTCACCAACTAGAGAATATTTTAGCTATAAACAGGCACTTTTCTATTAGCATCTCTGAGAAATCGATGGACTCAGAATAAGGCATTAACTGAAATTATTAAAGAATAGGAGAGAGATTTTCTGCTCTTTCAGAGCAAAAATGAAGCAGCCCGTGCTGGGTAAATGTTTATCATTTAGTCTACGCCTGAGTTTTTAGTACCAACAAGAGTTTCAGATTAAAACCAAATAAACTTCAGTTGCCTAGCAAGCAATAAAATTTGTCAATTCTAACCAGTGGCTCTATTGAATAAATTGTAGCGCCTCAATGACGATATATTCTTTAACTGATTATCGAAATTTCTTATTGATTCAGAATTTTTTGTTGAAGTCCGATGTTGTTCTGCCTGATAAAGTTCTTATTTGTTTCTCGTTTTCGGACTTAAATCAATAATGAATTCTCTCCTGCTTTCTCAATCTTTAGCAAAGCATATTCAGTCGTTCACTAGTGATATCAACACAATAGGGAAATTTAAGCGAATGCTTCTGGTCAAGCGTATGATCCAGTATATGCTCATGCTGAAAAATGGCACTTAAAACTACAATGGCGCATCCGAATAGTTTTATTTTTGTTGTAGATTTGTTATACTCTCTTCCTTACCAAGGTGAAGCCTTAAGCATCCGTTTGACTGTGATTAGGATATGGCTAAATAATTATTGCTGAGATGATATCAGTAAACAGAGTAGATGGCTACGAATTAGGCGATGATGGAATGTTACTCAGTAGAGCTACAACTATGGCGAAAACTCTTCTGACTAGTGTAGCTTTTGAGTACTAGTAAAATTTTGCTTTTGTTTTAGTGTTGGATCACCAACGGTGAGTGCAAAAAGGATAGATAATAGAATAGTGCATGTGAAACGGGTTGGTCGACGTTAATTTTCCAAATCAGAAATTTCTTTCTTCGAAAACTGGGAGATTTTTCACCCCAAAGCTTCAAAGACCGTCAATAACCTATCAGCTAGCTCTCTCCAAGAATCCATCAAGTACTTTAGACTTTGCTAGAAATTTGCCTTACAATGCTATTAGTGCGCTTGTCTTGCATGTATCGACAAATGCAATGACGGCACAAAGTTGCACTATCCATTTTTTCATCTTCCGTGAAATGACTGGGCCAAACTTGAGTATCTTTAGCTTGACTGACAAAGCGCTTTCTTCATAAGAAAAACTCCCCATTCTTTCGTATTTGTCGCATGACAAATAATTTTAGAACAAAAGTAATCGAACGAAGTGAGAAGCAAATGCTACAAATGATTAATTGATGTAGAATGCACATTTGTACTATCCCAACAGGCGTAGTATATAATTTACATGATACCAGTCTCCAGTTTGTTTTATTCTTTGTCACAAAATTTGTGAAAAGGTACCAAGTAAGACACTATGTTATGCGAAAGATGCAGAAACAAGCGGGATTATTGACTTGTATTTTTGAAGGGCACAAACAATCCACCATTGATTTGCACCTGTATTGCGAAGGTAGAATACCAACAACTCTCGAAATGTAAAATTTACGACTCTTTTAAACTGTTAATCGTACGTAGACGTGATTCATTAGCAATAAAAGTCACTAATTCCAAGTTAAATATTGTCGGTCTAGCAAAAATATCATCTTCAAATATCACAACAACTGAAAAGCTCCAACATCCGGACGCGTGGTTGCAAGGTCTGTAGCCGGAATTTCCAATATTCGGACGATACACTAACTCTTGTCGTTCTAATCTATTGGCTATTATCGCTTCGATAGAACTCTAATCGCGCCAAAGTACCAATCTAGTTATTTACCACCTTCTGAATCGCATCCAAACGAAGGCTTGTGACCTCGTTGTATTTTTAAGGTGTGATTGAACCTAGAAAACGACAATAGCGTCCGCTACGGCCCGATTCGCGCTACATTTTAATCTAGAAATCCCATTTGATACAGAAAACTAAGGGTTGTGGTCTTGTCGTTTGAAAGTGGTATTCTTCAAAGTGCGACTTTTCGATTTTCGTTCACTTAATTTCACCAGAAATTTTTGAAAATGCTGTTTTCAATGTAGTTGTTCTTATTGACTTGAAATTTTTAATGTTCGCATCAGACTAGGCTGATGATGATGAAAATAGTTCACCGTCTCATCTGAAGTAAGTTAACAGGACGAAGGGCCTGTTAACCATGAAAAAAGTATCAGGATGAGATTGAAAACAACAGCACAAGTAAGCTGTAACCAAATTGAGAACACACTACTGCTTTCTGCGTAAAATGTAAGCGGGCACATTTTTTACGTCCCAGGAGACAAATTCGTTGATTACGGGTAGCATATTACTACTATACATTGCTGAAAGGAAATATTGCATGTGCTTGTAGCGAAATACAATCAATATGAATTGAAATAGACGATTTTGTGCTTAATAGAAACCCAGAAGATTGTAAAAAAAATAAGATTATTCTGTTTTCAAGCATATTCACTTCTCTTTTTTATCCAAACGGGATATATTGCCACCAATATCTATTATTCTAATAGTAACTGTGCAAATCCTGAAATAGGCAATTTCGATGAATTGATGCGATCTGTACTATAGAATTCGTACATGATTGAAAAATGTACGTTTTAATCGGTTGTAGAACATATCGACAGTAAATGTGAAGTAAACTATGCAATTATGTCGCACTGCAGCTTGGCTCGAATAGAGCACAATTATGCACACAAATATGGAACATTTCCACGACTAATTTAACACTTCTACCTTGTATATGAGTAATAGAAGCGAAATTATGTGAATTAAGTTTGGCATGGGGCAGTTTAACTGTCAACGAAAAACGGTAGAAAATATAGCACTAAAATCTGGTCGTATGGTTGCAAATTTAGCAG
>JAAUYH010016938.1_pt1 | contig 18515 bp, 17 predicted proteins | sample 7278061 | NCBI WGS metagenome assembly JAAUYH01 (sample SAMN14350203, study PRJNA611818) | marine sediment metagenome | isolation source: surface marine sediment (0.6m) | place: French Polynesia: Moorea | collected 2018-08 | reverse complement strand
CGGAGACACTCCGAATGTTGAAACAATGTCGGCATCAACGCTCCCGCTGGAGAGCATGTCCAATACAGCAAGCTTCTCATCGAAAGTCAAACGCTTTCGAGTTGCCTTGCTTGTTGACATAGGCAACGTTGACGACGACGGGAGAAGCCTACGCATGATTAACACACTAAAACTGCACTAAATAATGAAGCACTATTGCTTGTCGGATATAAATAGAATGGCACTAAACTGATCGGCACAAAAGTGGAAGTTGACCTGTAGGAATACCTTGAATTTACAGTTGTGAATAGGAGCAACTCCATGAACTCTCTACGTACCGCTACACTTTATCGAGTTGAGTGCTGTGTTTTTGGTATTTGCAACATGAATAAACTTACAAAGGATCCGAGACGATCCCATCCGGTCAACTGTGCCATCAACTGCCGACACCATGCCCGCAGTACACAAGCATCCGGTGCTTGTAATTGCAATGTTCTTTGTGGTTGCACACGCCAAGGTCATTTCCAACAGCTGTATTGGAAAATTCCCAATTGAAAACTCATTTATTGGGACAGGTGCGGGCGCATCGGGATGCTTCGCGCACGGTACTCGAGTTTGGCATTCATTCAGCATACACAGTTGGGGTTTGCAGTATTTGTCGCCTGATGCGGGTGGATGCCAAATGAGCATTGTGGTATCGTAAACCAAGTCAAATGCGCCGGCCATGATTTATTACCGACCGGAAGTACATGGAGAATACTTCAAGGACACCCATCCGAAATTATACGAGGAGTACCGCAACGGTACATGGTACTCGTTCACTTTTCCGTGCCACGAAGTCCCTGTTCAACGAGTGCATGTGTGGAACAATCGAAAGCTGTTCGTCAAACTTGTAGGCACGGCGGTGTATCAGATTGAACGGATTCGCGATACAGATTGTGATAGTCCTGAACATTGGATCCGACAAAGAAACTTCACGTTGGGAGAGATGCGTAGGAAGCTTCGACGTGATAGGATTGCCACCGCGGGTATCAACTTCTTGCATGGCGTAGCGTTTCAAAATTTCTTTTGCGTGTAAACGAGACGTGGTTAGTGTTGCGTATCCTTGAGAACCTCTCGTTATGAAAAAGTCCCAGAAGATGACGATTTATTGTTCGGCAGAAACTTTCCAATACTATGAAAAACTGAGCATTACGCCTCTAACTTGAGCGAAATGACAATTGAGTGGCTGTTGGCTCAGATTTATATCGTATGCTTTCTCAGGCCCTCTAAAAATTGCCGCGCGACTGACTGTGAATGTGCTGCTTGCACATTTTCGACATAAGCGTCGTCCTTCCAGTGTTGGCCATCTGAATCCAAGGTCAAGTCATGGAACAGAAACTCAAGTCGTTGTGGAACTACGTCAAGTTGAATAAAAAGGGCCCAACAGATGAGGGAATAGTTTGTAATCCTTGTCGGGCTATGGGAAAACAGATGTCATTGCTGAAAGAAGCCGTATACTCTAAAGAGGTACAATCCCTCGCTGCATCAATGACGAGCGAGCAACTGGAGGTATTCCGTTGGAAGTTGGCCGGGTTGAGCCATGCAATGACTCGAATGGAATATTCTTGTCACGACATGGTGAGGAAAAAGACTGAAGAAGGTTTGGAACAAAAGAAGATTCAAGAGGAATCTCTCGAGAAATTGTTAGAACTTACTCGAGAATGTTTTGAGCCATTTTAGTAATCGGCTACGAAGGATGGTGACTGTTACACTAGCTCGAACCTCACCTACTCATGATCCTTCAGGAATTTCAGCAGTGGGTCTTTATTCAAATAATATGATTCAAAAGCCTTGGACAGGACGAATCCTTATAAAAATCATCGAATTCAGTTAGCAACGCCGAAAAGAAATATTTCATTTGCTATTCCTTCCCATGCTATCGCTGTGCAAAAGCTAGAGCGAACTTTTCTGTGATCATCGTCACTATGACAGAAATTCTTTTCGTACTGCATCCAGAAAAGAACCCTGAAGAGGCCATCTTTTTGATCTGTCCAGCAACAACAACTAGAAAGGTAAGTATACCTTATTTCTTTCGGATGTGTTAGATGCCTGTGGGCGAAGCCAAGCATTAGCAGCGTTCACCGCTCGATCAAGTGCTTTATCCGAGAAAATACCACTTTGTGAAACTGGTCTACGGCCCTGTCTATACAATTCGACGTCTTTCATTGGTAACTGAGAAATGCGACCATCCGAAAACCACTGCACTACGATCATGTTATCGTCTCTCTTCGGTATTTCCGCATCGGGTGGGAGAAACAGCACAGTCTCGTACGGCACAACTAATCCAGGCCACCAAGGATATCCAGAAATATGGCCCCACACCACTGTTCCCACTCGAATCTTTCTGGTCATTGTCAGCTGAACTTCGATATGCGGCAGATGCAGGTATTATGTATCCGTGCACCGGCTTGTGCCATGCGATCCAGCTCCTTCGTGTTTGCAAAAGGAGATCAACCAAATCTTGCTTTCTAGTGGCTAGCTCACCAATGAGCAGCGTAACGCACAATTTTCCGTACGCTACGGTAATATGCTGAATACTGAACTATGCATTGTCCTATTGGCGGATTAAGTACGGCAGATTAAGATTGAATTCATAGCGAGCAGCGAAAGTGACACTGATTTTTATCCAACTAGTATCAAGGGGCCATTGGACATCTGTTTCTTTCAGTATCTCAAATTTAGATTCCGAAGTATCCGTTCGAATATATTTCCAGTGGGGTGAGCAACTTGGGAGTGTCAAAAGTAGGTAATTTGCTAGAAATGAATTGAGAAAACATTTGTGAAGAAAATTCACCTAGTGCAACACTGCTGATCAAGTGCATTGCTGTTAACTTTTGTATGAAGGCATTCATTGGTTTGTTGTGATCTTATAGCAAATTCGGGATTTCGCTTCAGAGCCAATTAGATGGACACTTTTTGGATACGTAGTGGAATACATCCGTGCGGTTTTCTGGACTATTTCTAAGAAATATAGAACTAGATATAGCCCAAGAGCTAAATAATTAGGGATTTGCTACCCGTTACACTTGCTCTGCTTCCTACGAATAGCTACTTTAGAAATTTAGAACGCTGGTAGACGTGCTCAAACACGGATATTCGCACAAGCAGACTATCAAAGCTAAGCTGAATGAACAAGTGTACGGTACAAGTTATAATGCGGTAAAATTGAATCAGTACAGTACCTGATGCTGAGAACACATGGCACGGCATGGAATACAGTAATACTGTATAGTTTAGTATGAGCGGATCACGAGACCACGACTGTTGAGATATGCGGACAAACCCTACCATACACCAATTCTGATTGGACCAGTGACACACTCACGAATGCGAAACGGCAACTCTTCGAATAATTCTGCCTTGTTGCCCCCAGCTTACGTGTATCAGGCCTCCATCTCAGTTCTCCCCCCGCCTCAGCGATGCTGCGCTCGATTCTGTCCCTGTCTGCGGCAACGAGTGGTGAGCGCTAGGCCAAACTGCCATCATGTCGTCATAGAAGCGTGCTTTTCGATGTCGTACACGGATGTCAGCTTTGTTTTGGGTGTTTAAAATACGGCGTACGCTCCATTCTCACTGTCCGCAACCAGATCTCGAGCTTGAACACAACGTAACACACCAACAATTCCGAACAGCAAGATGATCCGCCATACTACCCTCGCCATTGTGCTCTCCATCGCTATTGTGTCCACCGCCTCTGCGCAGACGCTCAAGTGGACGGACATCGTGACCCCTGCCGGCTCGTTCAATAACAACGGTGCCGATTTCAACATTCTTTCTGAACTCGTCCGATTTGCCAAGCTCGACACCACCATCACCACACTTCGTCACTTCACTCTGTTCGCCCCCGATGACAATGCATTCCGCCGTCTCGCAAAGAATGTGGGCGGATTCAAGCGTGGCACCGAGAAGGAAGTTCTGGATGCGTTGGTGAAGGTCGTGACTGCCGGCGTGATGGTCGGCGGTGTGAGAGTTGCAGGTGTCGATCTCGTGAAGGCGATCTTGCTGTATCACGTTGTCAAATTCCCGGTCGGTTCCGGTGTCGTGCTCGGTCACGCGGCCCGCATCCCCACCATGGCTAGGAAGTCCATCATCTCACCAGGAACTGGTGAGCTTGTGGACAAGGCCGTGGATATCCCGAACGCGAAGGTTATCAAGGCCGATCTGATGGTCGAGAATGGTGTGACCGTGCACGTCATCAACCAAGTGCTCATCCCGGTCAACATTCCGGTCAACATTGATAATCTTATCTGCTAACTTGACGTACTCTGCATAGGTACACCTCCTTGTAGCTCGTTGACAAGTAAATTTGTATTACCTCCTAGTGCATAGGGACTGATCATGAGAAACCAGCTCTTCGTGCTGCATACCGTTCCCACAAATATCGTACCACAGCAAGAACAAATGGTCCGAGCAACAAGCTAAACACTTCTCAACACTCAAAAACCGGACCCGCAATCTATTTCTCTCCCTACGCAGAATCGTACACTTACCTAATCGCGCTCGGCATGTCGAAGAATGTGCCATGTACTTGCGTCATTGCCCGTTGAAGAGAGTATTCTGAAAGCAATACTTGTTTGGAGAGAATCGGGCTGTCGCGAGCATGACTCGGAGTGCTCTACTGCAGGGGGATGGGACTCGTCAGCGCAATCTATCCCATTTCAACTGATTTCTTTTTTTGCTGCATGATTCATTATCACTTAGTACAAAATGTAATCGTGCTGATTCAGTGTCACACTCCGCTTGGTCTATTCACTTTCCCCATGGTAGTGCGCGTTGTTGTTCATTATCATTCTTATTACTGAGACGCCCCTGTATGTTATGATTTCAATACGTCTCTCAACGATCACTTCTCCTTTCTCCTCAAATCGACTCCGCAAAAGGCCCTCATCTCTTTTTCTTTCTTCTCTCAAGTCGTGTCTTCATGCGAATACAAGGTGGCAGGGATTGGAACAATCTGATTGTATTGCTAGTGATTGCACTCATGCAATCGCAGTCTGGCATTGGAGTCTCGGTGAGGTCAAAAATCCTATTGCAGCTAAGGTTCACAGTAGAAACTAAGGCGTAGAAATGTTGGAACAACTGCAATCACGATGCTTCTATGGAGTTGAATACAGGCGAATAACAAATGCGAGCGAAAGGACTACCGGTAGTCAGACCAGATAAGAGTAATTTAGAGTGCGTAGGGTGATCGTGTTCCCTAATCCAATAATGCAATCGCAATCACCGATTACATTGACTGAGAATTCTATATCGCAATTGCAATCACAAATTGCCCCAACCTTTTCAATTGCTAGCAATCGAAATGCTTCAATCCCTGCAAGGTGGATACATCAATATGTGGGAAAACGAGTCGTTTACACGCAGACTGAGTTTCTAAACGCAACGCCGTGCAAGAATGTGAGAGCCGCCTGAACTATTCTATCGCGCGCTATTGCCCCGCGAATTGATTGCCACGTATACGTCAATCCACCAATTGGCGGACCCCCACATTCTGTGCTCCGCATACTCATGACCATACTGACGGCACTTTTCAGTACCAATGCGAATTTAGCCCGATTTTTCCACACAAGAACCTTTTGCACTGGGACTTTGTGGCATGGAAAATGGCTACTTCTGTACGCTTTGTTGTGGCTTCTCTCGAAGAACTTTGCTCTGACTTGCGGAATATAGTAGATTATCGCCGATCTGTCTGATTTCGTGTATACCACAGTAATGTGCCGGCCACAACCCACATGAGCGGCCATCAGCTCGTACACGTGAATTCCCCACTTGTAGATTTGCATATAATAGTTAGGCCCTTTTCCGTATGTGCACCATTCTGTTGTCTCTTTCGAGCGATTGCCGATTACTGTTTCCTCCATTGGATATTTGCCCAGACATGAAGCGGGCTGTGCCATGGCCTGCCCCAAAAGCAAGAGGAAGGAAAAGGTGGCGAGGTTGAACGAAAGATGTGTCGCCGTCTTCATGGCGTCTGTCCTGGAACGAGAGTTGCTTCGAAAAATTCGAAAACTACCAAGATTATGTACTGAAAATATCGGAGTGGAGGATCGAGTTTTGTTACGAAGGAAGCGAGTAGATGCAGCAAACTTCCAATCACGTCAACTTGTTCAATATGTAGTGCTGCCTTTTACAGGGAACACAGCACATGGGGGAGTCATGAGGTTCTTTATGTTCTTAATCACCGAAACAACGTCCAACCACAGTACCGCGTATCCCAGAATTCTCGTCTACCTCGACGATTTCGCTGAGAACAGATAGCCACGGTCCTTCGAAAACTCGTATCAACGCTGCGTGAACAAGTTGAGCATGGGTTCAGAAGAGAAATGGAACGCTATGAATTCGATAGCAGCCATGCAATACGAGCACAAGATAAGATGGAACTGCTGATCGCATTAATAGTAAAAATAATGCGCCTGCTAGAATTCTACTACTATAGAGAACAAATTTCAACGCTGAAAACGATTTCATTCTCGAAAACAGCAGTATAAAATCGTTAAATCACTGTTCACTGCGGGAGGTATCTAAAGCACCTTGCGAACAGCACTATTTCGTTCCTACTGTTTGGGGATGTGGTTCGACTTTTCCACAAGGACGCTCTTGTGTGCAACGAAAAACGAGCGAGGTGTAGCATGAACACACTTTCCTTCTCTTCTTTTAGGATCTAGTTATGCACTGTTCATTCCCTATACCATTGTGGTTTCACCAGTGCTAATGCATAGCATCTTTCTAAACGAGCTACAAAAAGCATTGATCACGAGCAAAGCTGTGTACCAATATATTTTTTTCTATTGGCGATTGTATTCTCAATAAATAATTATTGAAGATCACATTAAGGAACAAATCAATATCTATTGCAATATTGGAATTCATATGCAATGTGTATTGCAATAATATTATCTACGATTCATCTACTCTTTGTTTTTGGGGATCACGCACGACAAAACTGACTTCCTTCCCATTTCGAATTCTCTCATTATATCAAGGAAACAAGAAATGAAAAACTACATTGCTTTGCAAAATATAGCACAAGAAACTGAGGAGCACAGAGCTCAGAAAAATCGCAGAATCGTTGTCGAGAATGAATACGAGCTCACCTTCGTTTCAATAAAATTGCAATAAATGATTCCGTCGGCAATAAGGTTTGCAATACTGAAAGCCAGTCTCAATGGCCATTTTCTGCTGTGATATTGCAATACATTGCAATCGAAATATATTACAACACAGGACTGATTACGAGTCACGTCGCCTGGCGTGTGCAGTGACGTGACGTGAATTCGCATTCACCGTCAGTTACTGTATCGTACAGCACCACGTGCATAGTAAGACTAGATTATCGAAAATGACAAAGAAATTGAGATCTCGCTGAACATGATACTGTACACCCATGTTGGGAATTTATCCACGTGTAAATACCTAAAATACAAATTTCACTATCCGCTTCGCATCGGTCGTCGTCTTCCCGAATCGAGGGTCCACCGATGGCCACCACGCTCGCGCGCAGATTGCAGCATGGCGCGCTCCGCGGCGACTTTACACGCCCGTTCTCAAGCGCGAATCCGCACAACTTATCGCGAAAAACGTCGGTTGTGGCGAAACAACTGAAGCGAAAAATGAAGCGAGGGCTGGATCGACTGCCATCGCAAGGCCCGGACCCCGCCGCGAATTTCAAGCACGGGTGGCGGCTGGCTGCGGCGGCGGTTCTGGAGCGGTATCCGGTGGTGGTACCGGAGCCCGACGACTTCGAGTACGAGTACCAGAAGGGGCGTTTCATGGACGAGCAGTCGAAGCAACGGCCGGCGCCCGTCGAGTGGTTCCTCAGCGAGAAGGACAAGCTCGAGGGCCGCACTGAGCCCACGCTAGACGATCCGCGCGCGGAGATGTACGTGCCGGCGCCGCGAATCACGGAGGCGGACAAGACCAACGACGTGCACTCGCTGGAGCGCGCGCTCGACCAGCGATTGTACCTCGTGGTAAAGCGGTCGGCCAAGTCGAAGCACTGGCAGTTCCCCCAAATCCTGGCGACGGACCCGGACGTGACGATGCGAGAGTACACCACACAGGCGTTGCACTCGGTGTTGCCGCCCACGTCGAGGCCGCGCGTGCACCACATCGCGTACACCCCGTCGTGCCACATGGAGCACGTGTTCACGCCGGCGTATCAGGAGAAACACGACGTGTACGGCGTGAAAATATTCTTCTATCGAATCATGCTCATTAAGGGCGAGGTCAAGGAGGTCACGCAGGCCGTCGACTACAACTGGGCCACTATCGACGAGTTGCCACAGCTTTTAAGTCCGGACTACCACAAGGCGGTCAAGCCAATTCTGGTTCCTGTGGGGCCGATTTAGCCCGTTTGAGTGGCGAGTGGCGGTTGTTCTGTGACGAATAAACTTGATGGTACTTCATGTTCACTCGAATGCGTAGGCGCTTGATCCATTATCTACACATGGGAACCTGGGTGCCACTGTAGTGCGTGGATCACTTTCCCTAACTTGGTGTCCAGGCAGTTTGTACACCGTTCTATTAGTGCACAACGAGCAATTACTCTGAATATTCCTAATCCGTTTCATTTTACCGGAGTGCACCAATGAAGCTGTGTAGTAACTGATTGTTGGCAGTTTGCTCACGTGCTACTGTACCCGCACAGTAGTAAAGCGGCACCGAAATCTGCAGAGAAGGCAACACACTCAACGAAATGTGCAAGCGTGCAAAATAGTGCTGAATTCGTATCTCTCCTGGAATCCGCCAGGTGTGGCATTGAGTAGTAGTCAAGCCTTTTTGTTGACAGCCCAGTACGTAGGAAGGCGTGAGCCACGCATTTATTGCTTGCACTTCCGTCATTGGTGGTACAATGCCATGAGGTTGACCTCGAATACAACACATGGAATGGTTTAGAGTACAGCTGCCCTGTAATCGACACTTTCTGAATTAAGCTGCGTGCTGTACGAATCCTATCTGTCGACGGTCAGACTCGACCGCATCCTTTCTTCAATCGATACTAAGCCATGAAATGATAAATAGTAAGCACTATTCAAACGATGAGCCAGAATTCTGACCCGTAATCTCCCTGAGGAGTGTTGTTAACGAAACAAGCAATTTATGGCTTCAGATTTCGCAGGATGCGAAAAGCTAATCTGGTTACTACTGTACTTCGACATATGTCCTAGTTGTGAGGTCTTCATGCCAACGCAGCTATGGGCCGCTTTGTTTCGAGCGCAATGATTAAGCGATGATTGCATGTACGGTCAAATCTGCACGGTGGATAGTGATAAATCAGGTAAGTTTATTACTCGAATATTTCAGTGAGTTTCAAGATACTGTACGATGGAAAGATTGTAGATATTAGCAGACGAGAGTGTCAATGTCGACCGGGATGTTGACCGGGATGAGCACTTGGTTGATAACGTGCACGGTCACACCGTTCTCAACCATCACGTCGGCCTTGATAACCTTGGCGTTCGGGATGTCCACGGACATGTCCACGAGCTCACCAGTTCCTGGGGAGATGATGAACTTCTTCGACATCGTGGGGATGCGCGCCGCGTGACCAAGCACGACACCGGAACCGACAGGGAACTCGACAACGTGGTACAACAGGATTGCCTTCACGAGGTCAACACCCGCGACTTTCTCGCCGTCGACCATCACGCCGGCGGTCACAACGCCCACCAACGCATCCAGCACCTCCTTCTCGGTGCCGTTCTTGAACCCGCCCACGTTCCTTGAGAGACGACGGAACGCATTGTCGTTGGGAGCGAACAGAGTGAATCCACGAAGGGTCGTGATGGTACCGTCAAGCTGGGCAAAACGAACAATTTCGGAGAGAATGTTGAAGTCGGCACCGTTATCGTTGAACGAGCCAGCGGGGGTCACAATGTCCGTCCACCTGAGCGTCTGCGCAGAGGCGGTCGACACAATGGCAAGGGACAGCGCGATGGCGAGGATAGTACGGCGGAACATCGTGCTGTGAGGAAGAGTTATTATGTCTCGGTGAGTTCAGGCTCGAGATCTGGTATTAGTAGTGATGATTGCCGGAGGAACGGACGCCGTTTTTAAACACCCTAAACTAAGCCGACATTCGTGTACGAGAACGAAAAGCACGCTTCCATGACGACATGATGGCAGTTTGGCCTAGTTCCCACCACTCGTTGCCACAGACGGGGACAGAATCGAGCGCGGCATCGCTGAGGTATGGGGGGAGAACTAAGATGGAGGCTAGGTACACGTAAGCTCGGGGCAACAAGGCAGAATTAATTTGAAGTGTTGCCGGTTCGTATTCGTGAGAGTGTCCCTGGTCCAATGAGAACGGGTTTATTTAGGGTTTTGTCCGCATACCTCAACAGTCGTGGTCTCGTGATCCGCCTCCCGAGTTTCTCATACCAGACTAAATTATACAAAGCTGTGCCGCATGTTTGTAGCGTCAGGGAATAAATTAATTATACCGCAGTAAAACTCAGTTTTTGGACACTTGTTCGTGCAGCTTAGCTTTGATAGTTTGCTTAAGCGAACCTCTGTGTTAACGAAGCACTATTACTTTCTATTTCTAGATTTGTGGTATACGGATTCCTCGAATTCGAATTTCACTCGTTTACGGACGCGTTCTTGACTACGGTAGAGCGAAAAGGAAGCGGATATATAGTGTGGATTTCCTCCACCAATATTTTCGCACGAATATCTTGCCACGATTCATTCCCAACAAATTTACTTCTTCGAACTTCCCGCGTCGTGCACCCCACTCGAGATGAATTCAAATTGTTTTTTCAGAATCTTAATTTGAGATGCTGGAAGGAACATGCCTAATTGGCCCCTTGATGGTATTTGGATAAATTAGCACTACTTGCATTTCTCAGCATAACATTTGTCCTTCATCTGCTGAACCAAATCGACCAATCTGTATAGAATGGAAATAGGCTAATGTTTAGTTCAGTATTCAGCAAAGTACTGTACGGACAATTGTACGATACGCTGCTTACGGCTGAACTAGCCATCGAAAAATAAGCGTTGCTTGGCCATCCATCTCTAATGTGGAGGAGCTATACCGCACGACACAGCATGTCCACGGATACATAACACCTGCACCTGGCGCATATTGACGATCAGCTGACAATGGCTAGGAAGATTCAGTGTGAACAGTGGTATGGGATAATACTTTCGGATATCCCTGGTGGGCTGGGCTAGTTACACCACACGAGACTGTGCTGTTTCTACCACCCGCGGAGGAAATACCGAAGAGAGACGATAACATGATCGCAGTACAGTGGGTTTTTGATGGTCGCATTTCTCAATTACCAATGAAGGATGTCGAATTGTATCGACAGGGCCGTAGGCTAGTTTCACAAAGTGGTATAGTATCGGATAAAGCCTTGATCGAGCCGTAAACGCTGCTAATGCTTGGCTTTGCGCTCAGCCATCTGACATATCCGAGAGAAATAAAGCACACATACCTTTCTGGTTATTAATGCTGAACTAACCAAAAAGATGGCTTTTCTTTGTCCTTTCCGGAGTACAATGCGAAAAAGAATTTCTGCTGTAGAGAAGATGAATAACAACAACGTTCGCTCTAGCTTTTGTACCGCAATAATATGAGAATGGATAGCAAATGGAATACTTCCTTTGGGGTTGCTGACTAAATTTGATAATATTTAGACCTTCGTCCTATGCATAGCTTTTGACTAATACTAGTTGAATAAAGACCCGCTGTTAAAGTTCCTCAAGGATGATGAGCGGGCGAGGTTAGAGCTAGTATAACAGTTACCATTCTTCATAGCCGAATACTAAAATGACTTAAAACAAATTGGAGTACGTTATTATAATTTCTCGAGGGATCCGTCTTGATCATTCTTTTCTTCCGAGTTTTCTTCTTTCCTATTCCTCACCAAATAGTAACAAGAGTACTCCATTCGACTCCTTGCATTGCTCAACCCAGCTACTTTCAACGAAATGCGTCGTGTTCCTCACCTATCGTTGATCCTGCGAGTGATTGGGCTTCTCTAGTGTATATGGGGATGCGGCGGACAGGGCATAACATGTTCAGAATACTTCGAAGACTTTCTTTTAAATTTGAAGTCAACTTTTCATAACCCATACTTAACTTTTCTGCAGCGAAATTTAAAGTAAACACGAATGCTAAGTCATTCTCTAGTTCTGAACACTTCAAGGTGGCGCAGCGTTCTAGAGCATTATGTCTCGGAGCATATCCACACTGTACACAGCTTCGTTCTCGAAGTCAAAGGCATTGTTTTTTCTGCCCTCATAAGACGTAATAGAACCCTAATTGATCACAGAAATTCTGTAAGTTCTTCCATGAAGACATTATTTTATCTCACAGCATGATCACGTGAGCTCGCGAAGTATTGAATAGCTCTATACAGTACGTCGGTCAACAGAGGATGTCCCATCCCATTCTCAGTTCAGGTGACGACTTCATTACATCTCAGCCGAATACGAGTTCAGTGAGTAGGATGAGCGTATCTAATTGAGAGCAGGAGACGAAGGAAACCGAATTTTCAGAAGCACTTCTTGACCCGGTTGCCGTGCAGCTTTAGCTGCCGCCTCCTTCTCGAACCGTGAACGTGGTCTTCTTGGCGACTCCGCCTTTTGTTCTGCTTACTACGCTTACTGGAGGTACAAAGAGATTTGACGAGTTTCACATCTTTTCGAGATCGAAATCCTTTTAGCGGTGGATTTGCTGTTCTGTAGGTCTTAATTGTGGCTCACATTTTCAACCTGATCTGCAAATAAATACAAATTCTATGTAACCTTGTGCTTCCGCCAATTTGGTTGCGTTGAATTCGTGGCATTGCTATTGTTTGAACTATGCCCAAACTCTTCGCACAGCATTGATAGGACTGTTCCGACAATCACCATTATCAGTTTTCAACGGAATTGTCAACATGGAAGGGAATTACGCAGTACGAAGCAAATCACGATGATTGGAAACAACTATGCAAATCGCGATAGTTCATACAGATCAGCATTACGGTAAATTCATACAAGGGAAAATGTTGTACGGAACATTCAACTAATTTCAGATGATTGGAAGTCTTTTCACTTACTCCCTCCCTGGATGACAGAAACTCGGGATCCTCCACTTCGATATTATTGGTATTTAATATTTGGAGCATTCGATTATTTTCGGATCAACAGCATCTCCACGACTGACTTGATGAGCATGGTGTTACAACGTTCTTCCAACTTCACTACCTTTTCCTTGCTCTGTCTCTTGGGGCCCGCCATAGCAAAGCCCGCAACATGTCACGGCATATACCCTATGGAAAAAGCAGTAATCGGCAAGAGTGTGGACGCAATGGGTTGGTGCAGTCGTGGTGGGGCTACGGAATCAACTGCGATGACCATCCACAAGTGGGGTTTAACCGTGAAACCGCTTGACCGATACCTACCAGGATGCGATGAGTACATTACCGTGGCGTACACGAAATCCAACCGACCCGCGATGATTTATCACCGTCCGTTCACCGGGCCCGAGTTCTTCAAGAAAAGTCATCCTGCATTATACAAGAAGCACAAGAGCAGAGGACATGTCCAGTGGCCTTGCCACAAGGCGCGACTGCAAAGGGTTCATGTGTGGAAAAATAGAGCTAAATTCGTATCACTGCTAAAACTCGCCCTCCGTGAGGTTGAGCATATTCGCGGCTTGGACTGTACCGCTCCAGAACATTACGGAAGTCACAAGGCTAGGTTATCGTGGAAACAGCTCCTTAAAAAGATAGCGCAAGATAGAATTACCACTGCAGCTATCAACTTTCTACATGGTATTGCGTTTAGAAACTATTTCTGTGTGTAAACGATTCAATTGCCTAGCTATGAGTTTAGTGAGGGCAAGGCAGGACGAAATGTAATGAATGGTGTCTGTAACCTTACGTTAAGTGAAAACTCAGATGTGCGAAGTAATGTACGTACTCAATGACGAAGCTGAATGTACAGTACGTGAACAGTACTTTCAACTTATGCATCGGAGATACTGCTGTAACAGTAACAAGAATCATTACACGTAATGCAATAATTACTACGGTGATTACATTTTGCAAAAGTTGTTATAATAATTTCTAAGTTTCATTACTCCACTAAATTTACTGTTAGTTACTATTTTTGTAGTTTTTACAATTAAAGTAATACTATTTTGTGTGAACAATGGGTACAGTACGGTACAGTACAGGGATAGCTGCCAAATAAAATAATACCCTAGTTTCACATTGTATTCTAATTGACGAAATACTCCTGGAAATTTAAAATTTCCAAGATATTGATTGAGATGGCTGAAGAGAGAGAGAGAGAGAGAGAGAGCGTTCAAAAACAGTCTTCTCTCTGAAAATTTTTCTCGCCTACTGTTAGTAGCAAGCCATGTAGACATATCTATGCTGTATTGGATACACTATTTTAGCTCGATAAATACGAAGTGCGGTTTGATTGTTCGCGTTATCGTCTTGAACAGTCAAGTGAAACTGAAGATCATTTGAAAATTGTGTGGATTTCCTATAATTACACTTTTCACCCTGAAAATGTGAGACCAGTGATCGAGTAGATGATTGCGAGAATGACCAAATTTTTGGTTCTTTCGACCTAAGAATCCTATGTCTAATACTCATTTGAGTCCGTATTTCTCTCTAGTTGAGAAAATTCTTTCCACAGTCAGCCTTGTCACCGAAACCTTGAAATTGCTAAATTTTCGGAAGGATTCTGTAGACGAAAATACTGTGTGAAGCTAGTATATTATTTTATTTTGCAATGCGACCTGTACAACACTACCGTAAGTTGAATATTCTGTGACGCATTAGAAACTTGTGCTCGAAAGTAGTCCTAGATTCTTACCGCAAACATAGAAAAAAATGTGGCGTTCTCGAACTACGTTTCTGCGACAGTACGCCACGCAGCGAATGATGCTTGTTCTTGAAAATTCTATCGAGATATGTTTTAGAGAGTGAATAGTGCTCCAAATGAATTAACACGGCTTAACGAGGTCATGCATGAAAAATTTCACTAGGAGTGTTTTTAAAGGCTTACAGATAATGTTCTTACATTCATTGGCCTCTCCCAATATAAATGTTGCGACATTGAGTATCCGACAGACGGGTTTTGTTATAGCTAATAATCGGGTCTGAATTAGCTTGAAATTGTTGGTAGTATGTAGCTAGTCCTCATTTTACTTTCTTAACTAGTAAAAAGACAAGCATTTCCAACACCACTTCGGTCCCATTCAATCGTATACATATTTAACGGTAGCCATTGAACCGTAAATTTGAATTGCGTTTCGATTTTCGCGGCGAAGAGAATAGATGTAAAAGAGAAGGTAAATCGCTAAGATATTTATAAGATAGGAGTATCAAAGTAATTGATACTCTTCAGTACCATGAAGATTGGCACAATTTTTTGAAATAGATTTCACAACAATCCCCCTACACTTCACTCAACGGCAATGGGCGCCATAGGAAAAAGCGATTTACAATTCCTTCTGTAGTTAGAGTGATAAGGATATCGAGCATAATAATTCCTACTTTGTCAGCTACCTGTCTGGTTTTAGTCTATACAAACCAGTCGGCGACCTGATACTCCGACACAGATTATTGAACACTAAGACAAAGAATTTGTTTCTGCTGGCAGGAATTAACCCTACCTTCAGTATTTTACGCTTGACTTCAGCTCTATATCTACCGTTGATATATTGCGCCTGCATGATCTAGATGGATAAATGTCGACTTCATTCAGACTTAAAATTTCCGTTATGCATTGACTTCAATATAGTGTTATTTTTGTGCCGCATAAATAAATGAGACACAAATATAGCGAAAAAAGTTCCTGACTCCGTCACATTACATATCTACATTAAAAATTTTTATACAATCAAACGAAGATGCTTGGTCTCTTTTTCGGAGAATTTATGTCCGATGTAAAGATCGGTTTTCTGAGTGCTACAAATAATGCGTCAAATCAACGAGTACTGGTGAAATAGAATGGTTTTTCTATGAGTATGTTGCGCAAATCCTTTGATAACGAGTCACTACGATGAATTCGCTTTTAATTGAACAAATCTACGAATTCCAAGGTTTATTGGCACTGTTTGTAGAGGCTGTTTGGACTCATTATACCTGCACTATTTGTTTCCTTTGCAACTAACCATTAACGTGGAAAAATAAATTATTTGAACTAAAATTTGTTGAATAAGTAATTCTTCCGAGACTGGACTTAGAATATATGATCATTCATAGCCTGTTGAATATTTTCAATAACCTCTTAGATTTCAAAAAAATCACAGTGCCTCTGCTCAATAAAAGTTAGAAAACTATATGAATTATTAATCCACTCAAAGTCGATTCTGTAATAGATCATTAATTTTTCACCCTCAGCTGAAATAAATAAATAAGTATAAGCTTTATTTAAATATACTTAAATAGAATACTCCATATATTTTTTAAAGGTTTGCCCGTGAGCAAGTAAGTTATCGTTGTTGATGTCCCTTATCAGAGAACGGGCAGTCTCCATTCTTTCCTAAGAAGTATTGTAACTGCGGATTTCAACAAGTCGTATGTGAAGTAGCACCTGAATATCTCTCGCAGCGGCTTACAAAATACGGGCTTCTACACACAGTGAGTAGAAAGTTTGATCGTACACTCTATCGCTGTCGTAGCATCGACGATTATTAATGATTTTTATTGTTATTTGTACGGATTCATGTATAGTACAGTACCTCCACTTGGTTATCGCATGTGCGACCTGACTCGAAATCAATCCTTGTAGCACGTTTAGAACGGCGTCTTGTGTTTGCTCCGTGAGATCATATTACTATGGACAAGTAATAGGTTTTGATCGTATCATGACAGGATATAAAGAAAGTTTGATCATGCTACAGCACTGCTGTTTAGCGTTTCTCAAAGCGGCGTCCTTGCTGATAGCTGGAACGACGCCTCCAGCAGCAAGAGCGAGACTACAGTTAATTTGTGTGCTGTATTTCAGTGATGCTCTTCCATGAATACCTCTTCACTCGGGCATGATTCCATGAGGTCGCGAACGAGTAAATAACTATGTATGTCGGTCGACAGTAAATGTTGCATTTCATCCTCACTTGAGGTGACATCATCATTACATATGGTGTAGAAGGCAATTCACCTTATTCTCGGCCGAGAATGATTTTTCTAAGTAGGATAGGCTTCATCAAATTGAGAACAAGAGACGAAGGTAACCGAGTTTTGGGCAGCACTGCTAGACCTGGTTGCCGCGCAGCTATAACTGCCGCTTCTTCTTTGAATCGCGAACGATGTCTTGTTCGTGGCCCCGCATATTATTCTGCTTACCACGCTTACTGGTGGTACAAAGAGATTTGACGAGTTCCACATCTTTTGAGATCGAAATCCTTTTCAGCAATGAAATTACTGTTCTGTATGCGACAACTGTGGCTCAGGTTTTCAACATGATCTGTAAACAGATACAAGTTCTATGTAACATTGTGCTTCCGCCAATTTGGTGTTAAAGCATGCCAAATTCCTCGTCCAGCATTGATAGGAACTTTTTGGGTTATATGATTCTCAGTTTTCGGCGGAATTGCCAACGTAGAAGTGAGTTACAGAGTACTCGGCAAATCTAAATGGGTAGGAAAAAACTAAGAAAATCTCGATAGCACGTATCGACCAGCAAGACGGTGTATTGATGCAAAGGGAAATGTTGTTGGAAGATTCAATTAGTTTCTGATGATTGGCAGTCATTTTACTTACTCCCTCTGTTAATGACAGAAACTCGGGATCCTCCACTTGGATGCTTTTAGTATTTATTGGTTATAGCATTCGATTTTTTCGGATCAACACCAACAACACGACTGATTCAACGAGCATGGCGACACACCGTTCTTCTAACTTCACTACCTTTTCCTTGCTCTGTCTCTTGGGGCTCGCCATAGGGAAGCCCGCACCATGTGTCGGCAAATACCCTATGGAAGAAGCCGTAATTGGCAAGAGTGTAGACGGTACACAGGCATGCAGTCCAGGTGGGTTTAGGGAGACAAGTAGGATGACAATCTACAAGTGGGGTTTGACCGTGAAACCGCTTGACCGATACCTACCAGGATGCGAACAGCACATTACCGTGGGGTACACGAGATCCAACCAACCCGCAATGATTTATCACCGTCCGTTCACCGGGCCCGAGTTCTTCAAGAAAAGTCATCCTGCATTGTACAAGAAGCACAAGAGCGGAGGACATGTCCAGTGGCCTTGCCACAAGGCCCCACTGCGAAGGGTTCATGTGTGGAAAAATCGAGCCAAATTCGTATCGCTGCTGAAACTCGCCCTCCGTGAGGTTGAGCATATTCGCGGCTTGGACTGTGCCGCTCCTGAACATTATGGCAAGCCTAGCGATAGGTTCTCGTGGAAACAGCTTCGCAAGAAGATAGCGCAAGATAGAATTACCACTGCAGCTATCAACTTTCTACATGGCGTTGCGTTTAGAAACTTTTTCTGTGTGTGAGCGATTCACTTATCTAGCTAGTG
>JAAUYH010081145.1_pt1 | contig 18516 bp, 13 predicted proteins | sample 7278061 | NCBI WGS metagenome assembly JAAUYH01 (sample SAMN14350203, study PRJNA611818) | marine sediment metagenome | isolation source: surface marine sediment (0.6m) | place: French Polynesia: Moorea | collected 2018-08 | reverse complement strand
CTTGCGCACAGGAAACAGTAACGATCGACGGTAGACGGTAGATGGTGGACGGCAGAGTTTTGTAGTAAGCAAAGTAAAATTATACAGCCCCGTCAACCGTCAGCCGTAGTCCGTCAACCATCGAAACACCCCAAACTAAAAACTTAAAACCTCAAACGTACACATGTACCTAAACTGCCACACATACTACAGCCTCCGCTTCGGAACCCTTTCCGAACTCGATCTGCTGGAACTTGCCCAACAGAACGAAGTGACCCAACTGGCGCTGACCGATATCAACAATACTTCAGCCGGACTCAACTTTGTCAGGAAAGCCCCGGAATACGGTATCCGACCTATCCTGGGTATCGACTTTCGCAACGGGGTGGATCCCTGTTTTGTAGGGATTGCGAAGAACAATGAAGGCTACCGGGAACTCAATGAGTTTTTGTCCAGACAACTGCACGAAGAGAAAGAAATCCCCAAAAAAGCCCCGGCCTTTAAAAATGCCTACGCCATCTACCCCTTCGAAAAAGCCGTCCTCAGTAACCGTCGCAAGTTTGCCGAGCACGAATACGTAGGAGTTTCGTTAGCCGATCTGCGCAGGCTGCCCTTTTCCCGCTTCGTGGAGTACAGGGATAAACTCGTGGTGCTACAGCCTGTCACCTTCCGCTCCAAACGCGACTTCAATGCCCACCGGCTCCTAAGGGCCATTGATCTGAACATCCTGCTCAGTAAACTCCCGCCGGAAGAGCAGGGCGATCCCGAGGAGAAAATGTATCCCGTTAAAAACCTGGCTGAGGCCTATGCGGAATACCCGCATATTTTGGAAAACACCGAAAAGCTCATGGCCGGTTGCTCAATCCATTTTGATTTTTCCAAAAACCGCAAACCCCAGAACCTGGAAACTTATACCGGCAACCGAAAAAAGGACGAAAAACTACTTCTGCACCTCTGTGAACAAGGACTGCCCTATCGCTACCCGAAAGCGGATCGGACCATCCATGTCCGGCTTAAAAAGGAGCTCGATCTCATTCGTGAAAAAGGTTTTGTATCCTATTTCCTCATAAACTGGGATATTGTAAGTGAAGCCCGGCGACGGGGCTTTTACTACATAGGCCGGGGGAGTGGTGCCAATAGTATTGTTGCCTATCTCTTGCGCATCACCGACGTGGATCCCGTAGAGCTCGACCTCTACTTTGAACGCTTTATAAACCTCTTCCGGGCCAATCCGCCAGATTTTGATATCGACTTCTCCTGGCGAGACAGGGAGGAGATGACCCAGTATATTTTTGACCGCTTCGAACACGTAAGCCTGTTGGGCACCTATGTCACTTTCAAGGAACGGGGTGTAGTACGCGAACTTGGGAAAGTTTTCGGTTTACCCAAGGCCGAGATCGATTTTCTTTGTGAAGGCCGCTACCGGCTGGAAGACCTGGACCATATGAGCAGGTTAGTGCTGAAATACGGTTCGTGGATCAAAGGGATGCCTAACTACCTGAGCATCCATGCCGGGGGTATCCTGATCACAGCCAAACCCATCCACTATTTCTCGGCCACCCACTTGCCACCTAAGGGTTTTGCCACCACCATGTTCGATATGATCGTAGCCGAAGATGTGGGTCTCTATAAGTTCGACATCCTGGGACAGCGTGGTCTAGCTAAGATCAAGGAGACGCTCCAGATCCTGGCACTCAACCAGCCGGATGTCTACCGGACTGTGGACATCCATGACATTAAGCGATTTAAGGAAGACAAGCGGGTGAATGAACTGATCAAGACGGCCCAGTGTATGGGTTGTTTCTATGTGGAATCACCTGCTATGCGGATGCTGCTCAGAAAACTGGAGGTGGATAACTACCTGGGTTTGGTGGCGGCGAGTTCTATCATTCGCCCAGGGGTTGCCAAAAGCGGGATGATGCGGGAATATATTTTGCGGCATCGGACTCCAGGCAGGGCCCAATCCCTGGCCCACCCGGTGATGTTGGAGATCATGCCGGAAACCTATGGGGTGATGGTCTACCAGGAAGATGTGATTAAAGTGGCCCACTATTTTGCAGGGCTTACCCTGGGCGAGGCCGATGTGCTGAGGCGGGGGATGAGTGGTAAGTTCCGCAGCCGTGAAGAGTTCCAAAAAGTAAAGGATAAGTTTCTGGATAACTGTTTTAAAAAGGGTTATGACGAAAAGCTCATTTCCGAGATCTGGCACCAGGTGGCCAGCTTTGCCGGCTATGCATTTGCCAAGGGACATTCCGCTTCCTATGCGGTAGAGAGCTACCAGAGTTTATTCTTGCGAGCCTACTTTCCGTTGGAATACATGGTGGCTGTGCTCAATAATGGTGGCGGCTTCTACAGGTCTGAGTTCTATGTACACGAAGCCCGGATGCTGGGAGGGCGCATACATGCGCCATGTATTAATAGGAGTTTTGCGGTGACTAGTATCTATGGTAAGGAAATATTCCTGGGGTTTGCATACCTGAAGGAATTGGAGGGACGTGTTATGGATAGGATATTGAAAGCTCGCAAGCAGGAAGGCCCGTTCAGGTCCCTGGAAGATTTTCTGGACAGAGTAGTGATCTCCATTGAACAGCTGAGTATTTTGATCAGGATCAATGCCTTCCGTTTTACCGGGACTAACAAACACGAGCTGTTATGGCAGGCCCATTTGTTTCTGTCAAAAGGAAAGATTGATGAACACCCCAGGCTATTCCCACCCCAGCAGCAGGATTTTAAGATCCCAAGCCTGCACACGACTGACCTGGAGACGGCCTTCACCCAACTGGAGCTATTGGGCTTCTCCTTGTGCAGCCCGTTCAATATCTTGAAAGAACCCCCAAGGAATGACCACGGGGCCAAGGATCTGTCTCGCTATTTGGGTAGGAACATCGATATATATGGCTACCTGGTCACGGTAAAGAATACCAACACCCACGACCATCGCCGTATGCATTTCGCCACCTTTGTAGACCAGCAGGGTGAAGTATTTGATACGGTCCTCTTCCCGCCGGTAGCAGCCAAATATTTTTTTAGGGGGAAAGGAATCTATAGATGTTATGGAAAAGTAGTAAGCGAGTTTGGATTCTTAAGCATAGAAGTCGTTAAAATGAGGAAAGAGGACTATATAAGTGACCCCAGGTATTCCGATATGAAAGCAGCTTCACGAAGTAAGATGTTAGAAGAAAAGCGAAAGAAGACCAAAGAGAAGATGCCGGAGCGCAGTGAAGATCCTGACTGAGTGAAACGAATGTCAGGGCAGAAGTCGGAAGTCGGAAGTCGGAAGTCGGAAGTAGGGAAAATTAATACTTTTTCAAACCATTGTAAGTTTCACATATTATGTTGATTGAAAAAGAATGTAACGCTTTGATTAAAAGCTATGTTTTTCTCAATTCATCATCGATTAAATTGATCAATTCATCAATATCCTCAACGGTAGCCTTATAAACTTCATCTTTTTCATACATAATCCTTGATATGAAAAACAAGAGATTATGAAATTCATCTTCAAATAAACCATCGCTGTTTAGAACTTTACCATTTGAAAGTTTTACAGTGGAACGTAAACCTGGAATTACCTGGGTAATGATTGCATCGTAGTGAATTCTTTCAATCCTGTTAATGCGAAGAAATCTTTCTTCTAAGATACGGAGGTCATTGACTATCCTATGATTAGTTAAAATTTTAATTTCTCCGCTATTTACAAGAGTTTCATAGATATTGCCCCGACCATCAAAATCAGAATGAGGAATGAGCTGAACCACTATCTTTCCAAGAGAGTCGACTTTTGATCGATCCCCTCTTTCAATGATCTCGTTGGCTCTTTCGGATTGGATCAAAGTATTCTTGTTGTACTCGATATCATCCTCAATTATGACTTTATAATTCTTAAGCTGATCTTTGATGGTTTCATAGATGGTTATTTCATTATTCTTTCTTATTCTGTTTTGATTCAGAGTATTAACCTGCAGAGCAATCAAAATACCGACTACAATCAGTAATATTTCTCCAACGGCATATAGCATGTACTTTTTCATATTTCCACCTTCAATCAGTTTTCTTCTTAAGCGTCCAAATAAACTTATCATGTATAATTCCCTAGGTATATACTAAACTAATGAAACTCCTCGACTTGGTATTGCCAGAATGTGTGTTAGATCAATATTGAATTTAACTTGTAAGCATTCGAGATACTTCGAATAAACGACTCAACAAATCAACAAATCAGCAAATCAACATATTCACGCCTAATCAGATTAATAGAACATCCTCCATATCCACCTCCCACTATACCAGTACACACTTCACATTCCTTCTAACGGGTGTTGTAATTGTAGTCAAACTACCTGGTGGTCCACCCGCCATCAATAAGCATGATTTCCCCTGTGATCAGTGAGGCAGCATCCGAGGCCAAAAATACGACAGCACCAGCAACCTCCATAGGCTTGCCAATTCGGCCCAAGGGGATTCTGTCCAATACACTTTGTCTAAAGGCCCTATCCTTTAACCAGGGTTCGGTACCTGGTGTTTCTATAAAAGTCGGTGCCACTGCATTGACGTTAATATTATACTTTGCCCATTCCGAAGCAAGGTTCCTGGTCAGGTGGTTGACCCCGGCTTTGGTCATACAGTAAATAGATTCGTTTTCCAGGGCAATAAAACCGGCCTGGGAACTCATATTGATAATACGGCCAGATCTCTGTTTGATCATTTGTTTGCCCACAGCCTGTGCTGTAAAAAACATTCCTTTTAAATTCAAATTGACGGTATGATCAAAATCCTCTTCGGTCACATTTTCGGCCGGATTAGCCGGGGCTACACCCACATTATTCACAAGGATATCGATCTTGCCAAAAGTTTCAACCACACGGGAAACCGCATCTTCAATTTGCTTTAGATCGGAAACATCCATTTGCAAACGGATGACTTCTCTGCCCATAGCCTTAATTTCCTGCTCCAGGTCAGCTGCAGTAGTAACATCCCTCAGGCCCAAAGCAACATCCGCACCTTCATGCGCCAAAGCCAGTGCGCAGGCTTTGCCAAGGCCGCGAGCGGCTCCGGTGATTAAGGCAACTTTGCCGTTTAGATTAAAATTTGGGTAATCTTGATTAGGCTTATCCATAGGAATCGAAATTTCATTAAAATTAGTATTTTCAGGTCCTTTTTGACCTACCACTTTTTTCCATCGATGAAAAAAGTAGCCAAAAAAATCTAGGCTGATTTTGCGTTACTACCCTTCCAAGGAAAAGGTTCGCTCCTGCGCTTTCCTATGTCGCTACGCTCCGGAACGCTCCTCCCGCAAGTGCTCTCACCTTTTCTGGAAGGCTGACGTAACTCAAAATATGCCGCTAAAATGTGGTGAAATAAAGAAACTGCCCACTGAATACTGCCACTGCATACTTTCAACTTTCACTTTTTAATATAGAAACTCCCCGACTAGGTAGAGCTTCAAAAGCCTCAAGTTCAATCCCATATTCATTCCTGTAAGCTTCCGTGGCATTACGAATAAACAAATCAACGAATCCACGTTTAATCAGATTGATACTGCATCCTCCGAAACCTCCACCCATGATCCTCGCTCCCAATATTTCTTTATAATCCTTTGTAAAATCTACCAAAAAGTCGAGCTCTTTGCAAGATACTTCATAGTCGTGCTTGAGACCCTCGTGAGAAGCGTACATCAGGGTACCAAGGGAGGGCAGGTCTCCGGATTGAAGAGCTTTTACCGCCGCCAATACCCTGGCATTCTCTTCGATGACGAAACGGCAGCGACGGTGGACGGTCGCTGATAGACGGGACAATTGAGATGTTAGCATATCCATAGTGATATCCCGTAGAGATTGGACTTCCGGATACTTCTCTTGCATAGTACGGACGCCTTCCTGGCATTCCTGCTGCCGGGTGTTGTATTCAGAACTTACATGGGAGTGAGAAACGCCGGAGTTAAGAAGGAGAAAAGTGTAATCATTGAGATCCAAGGGGATATGCTCATAATTTAAACTTCGACAGTCGAGTAGGATCACATGGCCTTCTTTGCTCATCATGGAGGCGAACTGGTCCATGATCCCACTTTGAACACCCACGTAATTATGGTCGGCTTGCTGAGAGAGTTTTACCATCTCTATTTTGCTCAAACCAAGGTCAAACAATTCATTAAGACCATAGGATAGACCGCTTTCCAACGCAGCGGATGAACTCACGCCACTTCCGACAGGGAGGTTGGATTCGATACTGCAGTTAAATCCACCTAATTTATCAGTGAGTTTGAGTATTTCACTGACTACACCCTGGATATAGTTGTGCCAGTCATTGGAACTTCGCTCCATAGTAGAGAAGTCAAATATGTGTGGTTCACCGTATCCTTTACTCTTTACCTTACAGGTAGAGCGTGTTCCGTTTTTTTCAAATGTAAAATTCAGGTATTTATCTATTGCCGTGGGTAATACATAGCCTAGGTTATAGTCGGTGTGTTCGCCGATGATATTTATTCTGCCAGGGGCTCTAAGTGTAAGTTTTTTCATAATCTTAGCTCTTGGAAGAATGCCTAAGTAACAAAATCCAATTCTCCATACAATATTTGGTCGCCCTGCTCTCAAATTTCACCTGCCTCGCGGCAAGGCGGGCTCGAACTGACATAAGTGGTTCTATTTTTTGTCACTTCGAGTGATTCTGTGAAACACAATGAAGCAGCATTGTATCGAGAAGTAGTTGGCAGTTGCAGTATACAGTAAGCTGCAAACTGTCACTGCTAACAGCAAATTTCTATCTACCGTCTACCGTCTACCGTCTACCGTCTATCGTCTCCCGTCTATCGTCTTCCGTCCGCCCCGCCTATTCTGCTTCCCAGAACATTCGGGCAAGCATCCACTGCCTACTGCCACCGCTTACCGCATACTTCTGCCACCCGTCCACCGACTTCCAACTTTTCACTCTACACTTTTAACTTATCACTGCCTACTGCCACTAAAAACTGCTAACTTCTAATTCCTAAGATCTAGCTCAATATAAGAAAGATAATACTCTCCCCGATCATGATTGCCACGAGCAACAACAAGCTTGTTTGGAGGTATAAACTGTAAGTCGCCAAAATAGTCGCCGTCCTTTAGTAGTTCGATAGCATTTCCATCTTTATCAATATGCCAAAAGGCCGAATTGTCTACTGTGCTAACATAATAGCCGCCATGACCGTCGCTCGCTACTCCTTCAAAGTCACTAATATTAGAAGGATAATTTACTTCTGAAATATTCCTCGAATTTATATCAATCGAAACAAGATTCATTCCTCCAACAATCAGCTGTTCATCAGATACGAGTAAACCATTAGCCCACTTTAACCTGTCGGCATCTGATGCCCAATTTATGAGCGTCCCATCCTGGAGTTTGTAAATGGCATTTTTGGCTGATGCAGAAACATATACTTCACCGGACTGTGAAATAGCAACGTCGTTTAATCCGGAATTTTGAAGTGGTTCCTTGTATTTATTTAAAATTGTTCCTTTGTCTATATCGACGACAACCAGATCCACAATGTCAGCCACAAATAGTTGTCGATCATGAATGGCTATCCCTGTTGGTCGGTTCAGGCTGTCAATCCATTTTAGATCTAAAAGTTCACCGTCTACTGAAATTTTTGAAATAAAACCGGCAAGACCTAATTCGTAATTTTTACCACAACTTGCGAAAAAAACATTGAGGACGCTGTCATAAACCACACTCTCTACATTAGTCAGCCCTTCATTTTTGACCCATTCAGATTGTGACAGGATTTTTCTACCCTTAAATTCCGTCTTTTTTACCGTAACATGATCTTGGAATGAAGGATTTGATCCTGTAGATGGATTTTCTTTACAGGCAAGTATGTTAAAAATAAGAAGAACAAAAATGACAATCAGCCGCATAATTAAATCATGTAGTCTGAATCAAAAGTAATTGGAATTCATGGGCTAAGCTAGAAAACCTGGATCAAACTGATACCACATATTGTGCACAGCAGACTTCTGACTTCTGGCTTCGGACCTCGGACTTCGGACTTCTGACCTGTCCCAACCTGCTTTAAACCTTAATCATCAGATTCAACAATCTTTAAAAACTGGTTCATCTCCACCTCAAAAATGTGCTGAACGTTACCGGAAGGCCAGGTGACTTCCAACTCTTCTATAGAGGATGCGTCGCCAAGGCCGAAATGAATTATAGGCTCATTCTGACTTGAATATCCTGTCTGTGGTAAAAGCCACCGGGTGAGCCATTGCTCTTCTCCGTTTATTTGAACTTTTAACCGCACTTTGGCCCCGATGCCATAGCTGTTAGATAGTTTACCTTGCAGACCAATTTCCAGCCAGTTTGTTCCGTACAGATCATTCCTGTATAGAAAATTAGCTTCCGTATTTTTCCCCCAGTTTGCGAGGTAGAGGTCCAGATCTCCGTCGCGGTCCATATCTCCCCAGGAAATACCCGCAGAAGTAGTCGGTGTTGTTGCGATAGTACCAACTTCGACTCTTTTGAAATCACCTTGCCCATCGCTTAAATAGAGATCATTGATGATCAGCTCCGGATCTATGTTCTCTGTACCATTGGCCACGTAACAATCCAGATCCCCGTCGTTGTCAAAATCACCCCATGTATGTCCCTTCGAAGGCTTTGATGGACCTTGAGTTAGTGCATTCTTAGCTTCGGATAAGTTTCCTTTCCCATCATTTAAAAACAGCTGGTTTTGATCTGTTCGGCTAATGTTGGTAACAAACAAATCCAAATCATTATCCTGATCTACATCTGCAAAGGAAGCACCATAAGACTGGTTTCTCAGAGCAGTAACAGGGGAGTCTTCTATTACCTCAAACTGCCTGCCTCTTTGATTCTTATAGAAAAAATTATGAGCCTTTGTGGGTTTGGCCATGCTCTTGTCAATGTTATTACCCACAAAAAGCTCGGCAAAGCCGTCTCCATCAATATCGCCCCAGGCACAGCTCCTACCATCGCCACCTTGGTACGGAAAGCGGTTATTAGTTACCAGGTTAAACATACCTTCACCATTGTTTTCAAACAGTCGATCATTAGCTCCATCTCTTTCCACCAAGTAGACATCCAGATCACCATCAAGATCGAAATCGCACCAGCAAGCTGTAGGAGAACTTGAAGATAATTCAGTTAAGTCACCTGCTTCCACTTCTGTAAACTGACCTTTACCATCATTTTGAAATAACTGATTGGGATCACCCCATTGGGTGACATAAAATAAATCCAGATCTCCGTCATTATCATAGTCGATGAGGTTCACAGCTTCGGTCCAGCCAGCAGATGTAGTACTTGAATCTTCAGTATCCAATTGAAGTCGACCTTCGTTATTCCGGAACAAATAATTGGAATTATTCATCGTATTTGCCACAATGAGTTCCGGGAAACCATCACCATTCAAATCACCCCAGGCAAGTCCTCGGGAAGAACCGCCACTAAGTGCTGTGGGACCGCTAACAACTTCATTGAAAGAAGAAGTGATCAGTGTGGTATTCACCTCCATGATGTGAATCTGTGTCCCGGTGGGACCCACTCGATTGAAGACAATTCGTTTACCATCCGGGGACCACGCAGGGCGCACGTCTTCCTCATCAGGTTCGTTATTGGTAATTTGTCTGATCTCACTTCCATCTGCTTTCATAACGAATAGTTGCAAATGGAACCGGGCCACTCCATGTCGGTTAGAGGCAAATACGATATGACTGCCGTCTGGTGACCATTCGGGATATCCGTCAAAGTATTTGCTTTTGCTAAGATTTTTGATCTCAGAACCATCTCGATTCATGATAAATATTTCAGAATTATATTTCCTAGGTGCGGTGGTATCAGGCAAGATCCTTCGCCATAGCACTTTTTGTCCATCTGGTGATAATGAAGGATAAGTATCCCATTCGGGCCAGTCTGTAAGACGGGTCATTTTGTTAGCCTCAATTACTTCGCCACTTTTTGGCATTGGAGTGGTGTAAATCTCGTAGTTCTTAAGCTCATGTGTTCCATCATCATGGCGTTGGGCGTTGAAGATGATTGTATTGCCGTCCCTGGAGAATTTTGCATGGCCATCCCGTAACGGATGATCTGTTAGTTGGATCTCACCGGTACCCTCAGGATTGATAAAGAACATTTCATTATTATCACCTTCCGTATAACGGGAAAAAAGGATACGACTACTATCGGGTGACCAAACCGGTGTCTCGTCTTCATTATTGTTAAAAGTGATTCGTCGCAAATTTTTCCCATCGCTGTCCATTACATATAACTGGAAGTTCTTGCTTTGCCGGTTCGATTGGAAAGCTATCTTCTTACCATCCGGTGACCAACTGGGATATTCATCATCTACCCTGGTAATGGCCGATATACTATCGGCTGAGATTTGCGAATTGGCTACTATGGGTGGATATAGAGCAGCTAAGAAAATTGAAAACACAACATATTTATTCATTTGAGAGATATTATTAGAACTTTAAAGATAATCTCTGCTACAAGTAGATTTGAACAAATGCAGTAAAGTGATAGAGAATTGGTAGTGAAAAGTTCAGACTTTTGCAGCAGCGAGTCGTTCTTTGAGTTTTTTAAGGTAGGTCCGACTCACCGTACGGATATTTCCATCCGTTAATTGTACCTCGGCCTTAAGTCCGGATATTGGTCTGAATTCACGGATTGCATTCAAATTGACCACTGTGGAGCGGTGGATCCTGACAAAACTATCTTCCGGTAGGTGTTCCAAAAGTGTTTTGAGTGGTTTGCGTTCCAGGAAACGGCCTTGCGTACTGTGTATGTCAGAGTAATAATCATCGGCGCCAATCCAAAGGATCTCTTCAGGTTTTAAAAGCACACCCTTACCGCCTTTTTTTATGTACAATGAATCCCATTTTCCTTCCAATTCCGTCTTTTTTTTCATTCTGTTTAGCAGAAAAAGAAAGAGTCCGGATACAAGGAAAATATCTATCAAAGTCCAGAATATAAAAAAGAAGGGATATACCCCGTATCGTGTACGAGGATATTCCAGGTATGGACTAATGAGTGAGCTCATTCCCACAAACCATCCGTAATGCAGACCGATAAGTAGGAATCCAATAACAAACCAGATAGATGGCTTCTGATAAATTTTAATAAACCATCGGAGAGCTGGTAATATTAATGTTAAGGGAGTCCAAAGGACGACTTGCCAAACCAATACATTCCAAAAGTTTATGTCCGGTGTAACTGATCGTTGCTTAAGAAAGATGGCAACAGCCATTGCAATACTTAAAAGCAACAAAATGAGACCGAATATAATAGTCTCAGATTTAGCTTTATTCTTAGGACTGCTGGAGACTGACATTATTGATCAACGAATCTTATCAGTGCTTAAACTAATCAATAATTAACAATTAGTAATGTAAAACTGAAGTTATCTGATAGCTATTGTCCATGGTGCACTTCGGTTTTCGGACCTCCGACTTCTGACTTGTTCAAAATCTCCTGTCCGGACTAAAAGCAGTAATATCCATACTCGTTTTCTTGCCGTCAATTACTTCTGATATCAACAGTCCTGTGGCCGGACCCAGACTCCAGCCCATCATTGCATGCCCTGTAGCAAAACTGAGGTTTTGATATTTTGCGCTTCGACCGATATATGGCAATCCGTCCGGGGAAACGGGGCGTAGCCCACATTGTGCTGCTGCTTTTTCCGCCGTACTGACTTCCAGACCGGTATAGTATTGTTGAGCTGCCTTGGCAATGGCTTCAACCCTTTCCGTTCGAATAATTCCGTTGATCCCGGAAAACTCCATGGTGCCTGCTAGCCTTGTGAATCCTTTCATAGGGGTTACAGCAACTTTGGTCTCCATCAATACTGCCGGATAACGGATACCTGTAGGTCGTAATAGATTGATACCATAGCCCTTTCCGGCTTGAAGAGGAATTTTAAGGCCCAATTGTCTGGCTAAATCGCCAGTCCAGCTGCCAGCAGCCATTACTAATTCATCCGGCGTAAGTGTTTCCGTTCTTGTTTCAATACTTTTAATTCTATCCCCATCAGCTGAAATTCTATCAACCGATTCATCGGTCAATATCTTTACTCCGGCGTTCCTCAAATAAGTTATCATTTTTGGCATAAATTCGGTTGGGGTTGTATGGCCGTCACATTCGTAATGGATAGCACCTTTGATATCAAGACCGATTTCAGGTTCCAGGTTTTGGGTTTCATCCGCCGTAAGGGATTTTACTTCCAGACCAATGAATTTAGCCTTATCAGCTACTGCCATTTCTGCTGCTCCGGCCTTTTCAGTCTTGTAAAGCATTAACAAACCAATACGTTCCAATTGGAACTCGCCCAGATCACCTGAAGCTTTAATTTCTTCAAAGAGATTCCTACTGAGTATATTGATATCTTTAATTACAGGGATGGCTTTCCCCACTTTGGCGTTGGTGGAAGACTTCTTGAAATACCATGCCCACTTAAAGAATTCCGGATCCCAACGTGGTTTTAGATAAAATGGAGAAGCAGAATTGAACATCCACTTCAGACCTTTGCTCATCATTCCTGGTGCAGCTAATGGAATTATATGACTTGGAGTAATGTATCCCGCATTTACGAAAGAAGCACCTTGAGTGAAATCTGACTTTTCAATGACTGTAACATCATGACCATTTTTATGCAGGTAATAAGCGCTACTTAAGCCTACGATTCCGCCACCAATGATAACAACGCTTTTACTCATAGGTTATAATACTTGAAAACCATGGGCATAAGGATCACTTTCATCAATAGTAATCATGTTATGTCCATAGATCTTTGCCCATCCTTTGATGCTAGGGACTACGGCTTGTTTGCCTTCCAATTTGATCTCTGCCTCCACTTTGCCAGTAAAACGTGAACCGATAATACTCTCATGGACAAATTCATCACCAACTTTTAATTTCCCTTTGGCATACCACTGGGCCATACGGGCAGAGGTGCCGGTCCCACATGGAGATCGGTCAATAGCTTTATCACCATAGAAAACTGCACAGCTGGCCGTCGCTCCTTTGGATGGAATACCTGTCCACAAAACATGACTTACGTCACGAATTGTACTATTTACCGGGTGTATAAATTGGTCGGGATATTTATGGTTGATTTTACCGCGTATTTCTCTCCCCATCCTAATCAAAGCATCAGCAGGAAAATCTACCATATTTTCATAGTTTTCCTGAGCGTCTATAATAGCATAAAAATTTCCACCATACGCCACATCTACATATATCTCTCCTAATTCAGAACTCTCTACGTGCAAACCTTCAGCAGACAAATAGGAGGGCACATTGGTGAACTTTACCCACAATACCTTTCCGGTTTCCTCCTGGTATTCCACCACTACCAAACCAGCCGGAGTCTCCAAACGGACGCAACCGTGTGTTTTGGGAACGATAATACCTTCTTCTATACCAATAGTAATTGAACCAATGGTTCCATGTCCGCACATGGGCAGGCAACCACTGGTTTCGATAAAGAGAATACCCAGATCATTTTCAGGGTTGGATGGTGGATAGAAAATACTGCCACTCATCATATCGTGGCCTCTTGGTTCGTACATGAGACCTTTGCGAATCCAGTCGAACTCTTTCAGGAAATGTTGTCGTTTTTCGCTCATGGAGTTGCCTGTCAAGGCAGGTCCGCCTTCAGCTACTACACGTACAGGATTGCCACATGTATGTCCGTCTATGCATCTGAAATGATGTATTGCCATAGAGGCAAAGTACGCTAATAAATAGGAGAATTGGAATAAGAACCATTCACCATTCTAAGGATGCCTAAGAGATTTTTGTCTTTGAGGGCATCCGGCAATAATTCCTGTGGCCAGTCCTGATAAGAAACCGGCCTAACCCAACGACGGATCGCTGATGCTCCAAAGGCCCCGAAACGCGAATCGGTAGAGGCTGGGAAAGGGCCACCATGCTGCATGGCCGGGCATACTTCAACTCCTGTAGGTACTCCGTCATGGATAATGCGACCAACACGTCCTCGCAAAGCCTCAATAACGTCACCGTAGGCTTTCAATTCCTTTATATCACCCAATACCGTACCGGTAAGCTGACCTTCCAGACGCTTTAATATTCTTCGCATTTCAGTTCGGTCCTTACATTGTACAACCATTGAAAAAGGCCCGAAAACCTCGCGGTGCAATTTAGGATTTCTCATAAAGGTCTTACCATCCACTGTGAGCAAAAGTTGCTGTGCATAATTGGCTTCCACATCTTCCTTGTATTCGGCAATGACCGATGTACCTTCTTCTGACGATAATATTTCTTTACCTGCTTCAAAATTCCCATATATGTTAGGATGCAGCATGAGTCCTGGTTCAGTCTTAATCAATTGATCGCCCAGGGCAGCAATGAAATTATGAAGAGAAGCGGATTCAAAACCGAGTATAAGACCCGGATTTGTGCAGAATTGCCCTGTTCCCAGTGTGATGGACTCGGCATATGCCTGGGCCCATTTGCCCGTATCCTTTTTCAGGGCAGATGGCAGCACTACTACTGGATTTATACTGCCCATTTCTGCAAATACCGGAATGGGTTCTTCTCTTTCTGTAGCCAGTTTAAAGAGGGCAGTTCCGCCAGCGATGCTTCCTGTAAATCCAACACCTTTAATAGAAGGATGGGATACCAATTGCTGACCTACCTCAATGCCACTACTGTTAAGGTTGGAAAATACGCCATCGGGCATTTCAGTTCTCATTGCGGCTTTAACAATAGCAGAAGAGACCAATTCTCCAGTTCCTGCATGCATAGGATGAGATTTAACGATGACAGGGCAACCCGCCGCCAGTGCCGTAGCAGTGTCTCCCCCCGCTGTGGAATAGGCAAGTGGGAAATTACTCGACCCAAAGACAGCGATCGGTCCAATCGGAATAAGCATTTTACGCAGGTCTGGCTTAGGCACCGGTTTCCGGTTAGGTAGGGCGGTGTCAATTATCGCTTCTACCCAGGAACCTTCGATCAGCAGTTCGGCCATGGAGCGCAATTGAAAAATAGTTCTGCCTCTCTCGCCTTGAGCCCTTCCTTTTGGCAGACCCGATTCAATCATATAAGTCTCCAGTAGTTGATCACCCAGGTTTTCAATCTCCTCCGCAATGGCACTTAGGAACTCTGCTTTCCGTTCGCCTGAAAAACTGCGGTATGTCTCAAACGCACGTGAAGCCAGCTGTGCTGCCTCATCTACCTCATCTATGGCAGCTTCCTTGAATACCCATTCTGTGGCCACATTCAATTTCGGATTAAAGGTCTTAAACGTGTTTGTACCAGTAGCTGATAGCTGGTAACCTATTTGGTTTTTGCCGGTGATCATAGCGAAGTTTTTCGAGTTACTTAATTCGAGTTCAAAATCCTGACAAGCTTTGCTTTGTCAGTGGTTCAGAGTGGGGGATACTAAGTTAGGATAAAGTTTTAAATCTTCCGAGCTATATGATTATCCAGTATACAGTTGGCAGTGGCAGTATGTAGTAGCAGACGATAAACGGTTGACTGTAATAAACAACTTCCAGCTAAGGATGCCCATTGCTACTGCCTACTGAAGAGTTTAAACCTCTGACTTCAAACTTTTGTAATCCGGCAATTGCGGTCGTGTCTTCATAGCTTCTTCGATCACCCGGACCACCCGTTCTCGTTCCTTACCCTGAAGAGGTAATCGAGGTTGGCGCACATATTCTGATCCAAGGCCTGTGGCCACTTCCGCCATTTTAATATTTTGCACCAATTGCGGACTGATGTCCAGTTCCAGTAATGGCATAAACCACTGATATATAGCTCTTGCTTCTTCGATACGCCCTGCTTTGGACATTTCGTAGATGGCCACCGTTTCTTCAGGGAATGCACATACGAGTCCGGCTACCCAGCCATCAGCACCCATAAGTAAAGATTCCAGGGCCAGTGTATCTACTCCGCTAAGAATACTGAGCCTATCACCAAAACGGTTCCGAAGTCGTGTTATATTGGTGAGGTCGCGTGTCGACTCTTTAACTGCCTGGATATTGTTGTGCTCCAGCAGTTTCTCGAACATATCAAGAGTCACTTCTATTCCGTAGTCCACAGGGTTGTTGTAGACCATAATTGGTAGGTCAGTACTGCGGGCTACTGCCTTGAAGTAAGCTACTGTCTCGTAATCAGTAGCTTTGTATCGCATTGGAGGCAACATCATTAGACCGCTTGCACCATGTCGTTGTGCTCTGGCAGCCGCCTTTACAGCTCCGCGGGTAGTCTGTTCTGCAATATTGACAATGACCGGTATTTGTCCGGCAGCCACTTCCACCGCCTTATCGGTAAGAACATTTTTTTCTACCTTGGTGAGTGTACTTGCTTCACCGAGAGTACCGCCCAGGATCAATGCAGTGACCCCGGCATCTATCTGTGCACGAAGATTGATTTCAAAGAGTTGGAGATCCAGTTTATCATCTTGAGTAAACTTAGTGGTTACAGCTGGCATTACACCTTTCCAATTGAACTTCATCGGCTTGTGTTTGAAGAGTAAATGTAAGGTATTTTGTGCTTATAAAAGACGGATGTCGGAGGTCAGAAGTCCGAGGTAAGTATATACCAGTTAGCTTTTAAAATAATTGGACCTATACTTCCGACATCGGACTACGGACCACGGACTTTCAAATGTTAAATAATGTTAAGAAATTACCGAACGTTTGGTAAAATAGAAAATATATTTATATTTGCACCATGAGACCACAGAAAGTTGAAGATAGGGAATTGTTAGACAGGCTCTTCGCAGTAATTCGTGCAAAAGGATACGATGGAGCCAGCATAAGTGAATTGGCAGCGCTTACAGGTCTGAAAAAGGCTAGTTTGTATCACAGGTTCCCTGGAGGAAAGAAAGATATTATAAAAGCTGTACTCGAAGATGTTGATGCCTGGTCTCAGAAACACATCGTAGGGGTTTTGGAAAGTCCTACCCTTGAAGCCGATCAAAAGCTGGATACAGTACTATTAAACATCGATAAACTCTATCACAAGGGCGAAAAGACCTGTATTTATCGATCTCTCTCGTTGGACAACGGCCTTGAACATTTTCATCAAGAAGTGGAAGGAGGCATAAAAACTTGGATAGATGCGTTTACTTCGTTTGGTGAGAGCATAGGACTAACATCAATAGCGGCCCAAAAGAAAGCAACGGAAGCTATTGCAATTATGCAGGGGAGCCTGATGATAAGTAGGATTATGGGGGACAAGAAAATCTGGCAAGATGCGATGGAAAGGATGAGGGAACTCTATAACTATTAAAAAAATTTGCGCACTAAATATACCGAACGATCGGTAAAAATTATAGAAATTGGATATTGGATATTGGGAATTGGGAATTGGGAATTGGGAATTGGATATTGGGAATTGGGTATTGGGAATTGGAAAGTGATCGTGCAGATATAAACGATCAAATACTTTATCACCAATCACCGATCACCAATCACTAATTACTAATCACCAATCACCAATCACCAATGACCAATCACCAATTATAAATCAACAAACATCAATTATCAATTAAAAATTATTTCATCATGAAAAATGTTTTTAAACTTTCAGCACTATTGGCCCTTTTTGTCTTAGGATTTTCTTTTGGACAGAATCCTGTGACCTATCACATTACTGACGTAAATGGAGTAGAGATCTTTTACCGCGAAGCCGGACCTAAAGATGCCCCAACTATTTTGTTGTTGCACGGGTACCCGACTTCTTCACATATGTTCCGTAACCTAATGCAGGACCTTTCCGATGAATTCCATCTGGTAGCTCCAGATTATCCTGGATATGGCAGAAGTGAGCAGCCTACTATGGCGGAATTCGAATACAGCTTTGAAAATATAGCTGAACTAATGCAAGACTTCATTGATCAGATAGGTCTGGACACGTATAGTCTATACCTGATGGACTATGGTGCACCTATTGGTTATCGCATGTTCCACAACGATCCCAGAAGAGTATCGTCATTCATTATTCAAAATGGTAATGCCTATGAAGAAGGACTTGGAGATTTCTGGATCCCTATTAAAAAATACTGGAATGATTACACCACAGAAAATGGAGAACCACTGGAGGCTTTCCATTCACCAGCCGGACTCAAATGGCAATATACTCATGGAGTTGGCGATACTTTAAAAATAAGCCCCGATAATTGGGAATTAGACCTGAGGCATCTTAAACGACCAGAGAACGACAAGATCCAACTCGCCATGTTCTACAGTTACAGAACAAATGTTCCTCTTTATCCTGTATGGCAGGCAGATTTTAGGGAATTCCAGCCACCTGCACTAATCGTTTGGGGAAAGAATGACTATATCTTTCCTGCAGAAGGTGCTTATCCTTACCAGCGCGACCTTAATAATGTAGAATTCCATCTATTGGATACCGGACACTTTGCACTTGAGGAAAAAGGAGACGAAATAGCAAAGTATATCAGGGAGTTTATGGATAGGAATAATATTAAATAGCAAGTCAGAGGACAGAAGTTAGAAGTCAGAAGTCAGAAGTCAGAAGTCAGAAGTCATAAGTCAGAGGTATGAGGTTATT
>JAAUYH010155872.1_pt1 | contig 18522 bp, 13 predicted proteins | sample 7278061 | NCBI WGS metagenome assembly JAAUYH01 (sample SAMN14350203, study PRJNA611818) | marine sediment metagenome | isolation source: surface marine sediment (0.6m) | place: French Polynesia: Moorea | collected 2018-08 | reverse complement strand
TGGGTTGCCGGTGCCGGCGGCGAAGATGACGACGCGGCCTTTCTCCAGGTGGCGGATGGCCCGGCGGCGGATGTAGTCCTCGCATACGTCGTTGATGGTAATGGCCGACTGCACCCGGGCATACACGCCCATCTTTTCCAGGGCGTCCTGCAGAGCCAGGGCGTTCATCACCGTGGCCAGCATGCCCATGTGGTCGCCGGTGACCCGGTCGATGCCGCCGGCAGCGAGGCCGGCGCCGCGGAAGATATTGCCGCCGCCGATGACGACGCCTACCTGGACGCCGGCTTCGGCCACTTCACCGATCTCGCCGGCCAGACGTTTGATCATGGCCGGGTCGATCCCGTAGTCCTCGTTACCCAGCAGCGCCTCGCCGCTGAGTTTCAGCAGGATACGGTTGTATTGAAGTTCGGAATCAGTCACCCCGCACCTGGGACATCACTTCCTCGGCGAAGTTCTCTTCCTTCTTCTCGATGCCTTCACCTACTTCCAGGCGGGCGAAGTTCACTACGCTGGCGTCCTTGGACTTCAGCAGCTTCTCCACCGTCTGGTCCGGATCCTTGACGAAGGGCTGACCCAACAGGGTGATTTCCGACAGGTGCTTGCGCAGTCGGCCAGTGACCATCTTTTCGATGATCTCGGCGGGCTTGCCGGAGTCCTGGGCCTGGGCAATCAGGATTTCCTTCTCTTTTGCCACTTCGTCAGCGGGCACGTCGTCCACGCTGATGTAGCCGGGACGGCTGGCAGCGATGTGCATGGCAACGTCCTTGGCCAGTTCAGCGTCGCCACCCTGGACCTGGACCAGCACGCCGATACGTCCGCCGTGCAGGTAGACGCCCAGGTTGCCACCGTCGGCGCCCAGGCTGGCGGCACGCCGCACCTGGATGTTCTCACCGATCTTGGCCACCAGCGCCTGGCGGGCCTCTTCCAGGGTGTGTCCGTCGTCACCGGTCTGCTGCAGAATTTCCGGCACTTCGGATGCCCCGGCGGCCAGCGCGGCGTTGGCCACGGTACCGGCGAAGTTCAGGAAGTTCTCGTCCTTGGCCACAAAGTCGGTTTCGCTGTTCACCTCGACCAGCACGGCGGTGCTGCCGTCGTCGGACGCAGCGCTGACCACGCGGCCTTCGGCGGCCACCCGGCCCGACTTTTTGTCGGCCTTGGCCAGTCCGGTTTTACGCAGGTGTTCGATGGCGGCTTCGATATCGCCATCGGTTTCAACCAGTGCTTTTTTGCACTCCATCATGCCGGCGCCGGAACGCTCGCGCAGTTCCTTCACCATTGCAGCTGTAACAGCCATTGCTCAAATCCTCTTTGTTCAAACCAACGTCCGGTGGACGCTTTTACTCTTCGCTGTCGTCCTCGACAGCCTTCTTGGCGACTTTCTTCTTGGCGGTCTTCTTCTTGGCCGCAGCTTTCTTGGCGGTTTTCTTCTTGGCGACCTTTTTCTTGGTGGCCGGTGCCGCGTCCGCAACTATCTCCGTCTCGGCTTCGGCGGGGGCAGCTGGCGCTTCAGCTTCGGCCGCCTCGGCCGCGGGTGCTTCAGCTTCAGCAGCAGGCGCCTCGGCTTCGGCGGCAGGTGCCTCGGCGTCAGCGGCAGGTGCCTCGGCGTCAGTGGCCGGTGCTTCAGCTTCAGTCTCGCCAGCGTCTGCGGTCGCCGCTGCTGTGGCCGCGGCCGCCGTCGCGGCAGCCGCCTCGGCCGCCGGGGCCTCAGCTTCGGGCTCGGCCTTTTTCACCACCTTCTTCTTGGCGGCGGTCTTTTTACGGCCCCGGGCCGGCGCCTTGGCGCCCTTGGACTTGGGCAGCGGATTGCCGTCGGCATCCAGTTCCACGAACTCGTCACCGTCTTCGGCGGCCTGAGGTATGGAGGCGCGGCCTTCCAGGATCGAGTCAGCCACGGTCTGGGTGTACAGACGGATGGCCCGGATGGCGTCGTCGTTGCCAGGAATCACGTAGTCGATTTCGTCGGGGTCGTTGTTGGTGTCCACGACGCCAACGATGGGAATACCCAGCTTCCTGGCTTCCTTGACCGCAATATTCTCGTAGCCCACGTCAATCACGAACAGGGCGTCGGGCAGACCATTCATGTCCTTGATGCCGCCCAGGCTGCGCTCCAGCTTCTCCTTTTCACGGGTCAGCGACAGCACTTCCTTCTTGATCAGTCGCTCCATGGCGCCGTTGCTTTCCATCTCCTCCAGCTCTTTCAGCCGCTTGATGGACTGACGAACCGTGCGGAAGTTGGTCAGCATGCCGCCCAGCCAGCGGTGGGACACATGGGGAACGCCGCAGCGCTCGGCTTCTTCCATGACCACTGACCGTGCCGCACGCTTGGTTCCCACGAACAGGATGGTGCCGCGACGGGAAGCAATGCCGCTGAGGAAATTCAGCGCATCCTGCAAGCGGGGCAGGGACTCTTCCAGGTTGATGATGTGGATTTTGCCCCGGGCTCCGAAGATGAACGGAGACATTTTGGGGTTCCAGTAGCGGGTCTGGTGACCGAAGTGCACGCCAGCTTCAAGCATCTGGCGCATGTTGACGTTAGGCATTGGTGTTCTCACATAATGAAACAGGCCGACAACGGGTTATCCAGGGTCACTGCCCTGGGGTGTCATGTCTGGACTGTCTCGGGGTTAATCCTCCACGTGTCCCAGGTGGAAATTTCGCCTGGGCGAAACACCCGACCACCTGTGCCGACACGTGTGTGTATTTTTGCTTGTGCCGGACCGACCTTGAGTCTGCCCTGGACAAAGCCGGCGCATTATATAGGGATCTTTTTCAGGATGCCATAGCCTGGGAGCGCGAATTTGCCCCTGGTTTGCAGTCCAGTTTTGTCCCCCGATCCATGGGCAGGCGTCTCGACCGGTGCGGCATTCACCGCTAAACTTCTGACCCTTTGGACCGCGGCTTTTATTCAGCATGCCTGCCACCGTCAAAACAACAGAACAAATCGACAAGATGCGGGAAGCCGGCCGCCTGGCCGGGGAAGTCCTGAGGATGGTCCGTGACCACGTCAAACCGGGCATTACCACCGGCGAACTGGACCAGATCTGCCACGATTACATCATCAACGAGCAGCAGGCCATTCCGGCGCCGCTCAACTACCGCGGCTTCCCCAAGTCCATCTGTACCTCGGTGAACAACGTGATCTGCCACGGTATCCCGGGTGAAAAGAAGCTGAAGAACGGCGACATCATCAATGTGGACATCACCGTCATCAAGGACGGTTTCCACGGTGACACCAGCAAGATGTTCCAGGTCGGGGATACCGGCGTTCTGGCCCAGCGCCTGTGCCGGGTGGCCCACGAGGCCATGAAACTGGGCATCGAGATGGTACGGCCCGGCATTCACCTGGGTGACATCGGTCACGCCATCCAGACCCACGTGGAGCAGAATCGGTTTTCCGTGGTTCGCGAGTACTGCGGCCACGGCATCGGCGAGGAGTTTCACGAGGATCCCCAGGTGCTGCACTACGGCAAGCCGGGCACCCGGGAAGAGCTGGTTCCGGGCATGACCTTCACCATCGAGCCCATGGTCAACGCGGGTAAGCGCTTTTGCCGGCTGCTGCCCGACGGCTGGACCGTAGTCACCAAGGACCGCAGTCTGTCGGCCCAGTGGGAACACACCATTCTGGTCACGGATGACAGCTACGAGGTGCTGACCAGGCTGGAGGGTGACGACATCTGATGGATCGTCACGCGTCGCCATGAATGCACAGTCCGCGGCCGAGGGGTTTGGATCGCCTCTCGGCCAGCCCAGCAGCATTGACTGGCCACCCCTTCCCGACAAACCCGAGCTGGGTCCGTTGCGGCAATGGCTGGCCGAGGTCGACAGCCGCCTGGCCCGGGGCTACCAGCAGGGTTTCGACGTGGAGCTGCTGGTGCGCGAGCGCCGCATGGCCATGGACCTGATGATTGTCCGGGTCTGGAAACACTTTCTGCCCAACGAGAAGAAGATGTCGCTGGTGGCGGTGGGTGGCTACGGGCGCGGAGAACTGCACCCCTACTCGGACATCGACCTCATGGTGCTGCTCAAGCGCCGGGAAAGCCGGCGCCTGAAAGAGGGCCTGAGCGACTTCTTCACTTTTCTGTGGGATCTCAAGCTGGACCTGGGCCACAGCGTGCGGACCATCCGCCAGGCGGTCACCGCCGCCAGGGAAGACCTGACGGTGGCCACCAACCTGATGGAATGCCGTCTGCTGACCGGCTCCGGCGATCTGGTGGACCGACTGCGGCGCTCCCTGTCTCCGCGCAAGCTCTGGCCAGGTGACCGGTTCTTCCGGGCCAAGCTGCAGGAGCAGCGCGACCGTCACAAGCGCTACGGGGCCACCGCCTACAACCTGGAACCCAACCTCAAGGAAGGACCGGGCGGCCTGCGCGACATCCAGATGATTGCCTGGGTAGCCATGCGCCACTATGGCGCGCGCTCCCTGTCGGACCTGGTCGTGGTGGGATTCCTGGACCGTGCCGAGTACCAGGCCCTGCTGGCCGGCCAGCATTTTCTGTGGCGGGTGCGCTACGGCCTGCACCTGGTGGCCGGGCGCAAGGAAGACCGGCTGCTGTTTGACCATCAGAAAGCCCTGGCGGCCCAGTTCGGCTACCGCGACGTGGGGGACAGCAACCTGGCGGTGGAGCAGTTCATGCAGGCCTACTTCCGACAGGTCATGCAGCTGGAACGGCTCAACGAGCGGCTGCTGCAGGCGTTTGACGAGGACATCCTGGGCTTCGGCAGCGACGCCGCCCCGGAGTCTATCGACGATCACTTCCAGTCCCAGGGCGGTTACCTGGAACTGCGGCACAAGAATCGGCTGGCCGAGCGGCCGGTGCTGATCCTCGACCTGTTCCGGGTGCTGCAGGAGAATCCGGCGCTCAAGGGCATCCGCGCCAATACGTCACGGCAGATTATGGCCAGTGTCCACCACCTGGCGGATCTGCGGGACGACGCCGAGGCCAGGGCCATCTTCGCCGGCCTGTGGCGCGAGCACCAGCGGCTGCCGGAAATCCTCGAACGCATGAACCGCTACCAGGTGCTGGGCACCTACCTGCCGGTTTTTGGCAAGATCGTCGGTCGCATGCAGTTTGACCTGTTCCATGTCTATACGGTGGACCAGCACACCCTGGAGGTGCTCAAGTTCGTGCAGCGCTTTGCCGAGCGCGACGATGATCCCCTATACCCCATGGCGCACTCGGTTTACGGGCGGTTGACCAAGCCGGAACTGCTGTACCTGGCGGCGTTCTTCCACGACATCGCCAAGGGCCGCGGCGGCGACCATTCCGAGCTGGGCGAGGCTGATGCCGTGCAGTTCTGCCAGGACCATGGCTTCTCCGAGGCGGACGCCCACGTGGTGGCCTGGCTGGTACGCAACCACCTGGTCATGTCCACTACCGCCCAGCGCCAGGACATCGGCGATCCGGAGGTGGTGAACCGCTTTGCCGCCGAGGTCGGTGACCTGCACCTGCTGGACTACCTGTACCTGCTGACCCTGGCGGATATTTCCGGTACCAGCCCCAAGCTTTGGAACTCCTGGAAAGCCACCCTGCTGTCCGAGCTGTACCACCTGAGCCGGGATGCCCTGCACCGGGGTCTGGAGAACCCGCTGCAGCGGTCAGAGTGGATCGAGGACGCCCGCAGCACGGCAATGGAAAAGCTGACCGAGGCCGGTCGCGAAGCCACTGCGATCGAGGCCCTGTGGCAGCACATTCCCGAGGACTATTTCCTGCGGCACTCTGCAGCCCAGATCATCTGGCAAACCGGCCTCATGCTGGACCACCCGGACCGGTCGCGCCCCCTGGTCGGACTGCGGGAAGGGGTGGAAAGCGGAGCAGCTGAGCTGCTGGTGTTGAGTCCGGACAAGGACGGCACCTTCGCCACCATCGTGGAAACCCTGGGCCGGGCCAACCTGTCGGTGGTGGAAGCCCGGGCGGCAAAAACCACCAATGCCATGATCCTGGATACCTTCCAGCTGCTGGACGCCACCGGGTCCGCCCGGCTGGAGGGCTCCACCAGCGAGCGGATCCGCAAACGGCTGCAGACCGCGCTGTCCCGGGAGCTCAATCCCAGCGGTGGTCTGCAGAAAGTGCCGGCCCGTTTACGCACCTTCCAGAAGCCCGCCCGGGTCAATTTCCGAGACGAGCCCAGCGGCAACTTTACCGAGCTGGAACTGCTGTGTTCCGACCAGCCCGGTCTTCTGGCCGCTGTGGCCCACACCCTGCTGCACCACCGGACGCGAATCCACAGCGCGCGGATCGCGACGTTTGGCGATCAGGTGGAGGATGTGTTCGTGGTCAGCGACCGCAGCAACCAGAAATTGACACCAGAAGGTCAGGCCGAGCTGCGGGAAGCGCTGCTGGCCGTTCTCAACCCGCCCGCTCCGGCGGAGGCAACTGATTCCGAGGGCTCTGGAACGTAACTTATTTATGGGACACCACACTAGACATGAGTGATCTGAAACCAATCATAGAATCGGCATTCGAGCGGCGCGGACAGCTGCAGCCATCCGAGATCGAACAGGAAATCCGGCCAGCCGTGGAACACTGTCTGGACGCGCTGGAATCCGGCGAGGCGCGCGTGGCCGAACCGGTGGATGGGGACTGGCGGGTCAACCAGTGGCTGAAGAAGGCTGTGCTGCTGTATTTCGCCATCTCCGACAACCGGGTCATGGCCGGGTCCCACACGGCCTACTATGACAAGGTGCCGTGCCGCTGGAGCGGAGAACAGGCAGGGCAGGTGGCGGAGACCGGGGCCCGGGTGGTGCCGCCGGCCACTGTCCGGCGCGGTGCCTACGTGGCCCGGGGTGCGGTGCTCATGCCCAGCTATGTGAACATCGGCGCCTACGTGGGCGCCGGTACCATGGTGGACACCTGGGCCACGGTGGGGTCCTGCGCCCAGATCGGGTCGAACGTACACCTGTCCGGCGGCGTGGGCATCGGCGGCGTGCTGGAACCCCTGCAGGCCTCACCCACCATCATCGAGGATGACTGCTTTATCGGTGCCCGCTCCGAGGTGGTGGAAGGGGTGATCGTGGAGCGCGGATCGGTGATTTCCATGGGCGTTTTCCTGGGGCAGAGCACCCGCATCTACGACCGCGCTACCGGTCAGGTCAGCTACGGGCGCGTGCCGGCCGGCTCGGTCGTGGTGTCCGGATCCCTGCCCGCGGCGGACGGCAGCCACAGCCTGTACTGCGCGGTGATCGTCAAGCAGGTGGATGAGAAAACCCGTTCCAAGGTCGGCATCAATGAAATCCTGCGGGAAGCCGAGGTGCAGCAGTGATGCTGGAGGTCTACGGCATCCGACAGTGTGATACCTGCCGCAAGACGTTGCGGCACCTTGAGGCAGAGTCAGTGCCCTACCGGTTTCAGGACATTCGGGATGAACCCCTGGACGCGGCTACCGTATCGGGCTGGCTGCAGGCGGTGGGCGCGGAGCTGTTGATCAACCGGCGCTCGACCAGCTGGCGCCAGCTGGACGACGTCCAGCGGCAACGTGCCGAGAGTGACGCGCCGGCCCTGCTGCTGGAAAACCCCACCCTGATCAAGCGGCCAGTGGTGGTTCAGGGGAAAACCGTCACCGTGGGGTTCAAGCCGGAACAGTGGGCGCTGTGAATGATCCGAGCCAGGTGCAAAGCCTGGCGTTCGAGCTGATCCGCAGGGAATCCGTTACGCCAGCTGACGCGGGCTGCCAGTCACTGCTGACCGAGCGCCTGTCCAGGCTTCGGTTCCAGTGCGAGCAGATCGACTTCGGCGAGGTGCTCAACCTCTGGGCCTGGCACGGCGAGGGTGAACCCACCCTGGTGTTCCTTGGACATACCGACGTGGTGCCGCCAGGCCCACCCGGCCAGTGGCGCAGTCCACCGTTTGAGCCCACGGTGGACGGTGAGCTGCTGCGCGGCCGGGGCGCCGCGGATATGAAAGGGGCCGTGGCCGCCATGGTCTGTGCCATGGAGCGATTCGCTTCCGAGAACCCCGATCATGCCGGCAGGCTGGGGCTGATGCTGACCAGCGATGAAGAAGGGATTGCCGTGGACGGCATCAAGCGCGTGGTGCCCGAACTGACCTCGCGGGGCATCCGGATCGATTATTGCCTTGTGGGGGAACCCTCCTCACTGGAGCGGCTGGGGGATACCATTCGGGTCGGTCGGCGCGGTTCGCTCAATGGCCGGTTGACGGTGCACGGGGTGCAGGGCCATGCCGCTTATCCCGACAAGGCCGACAACGCCATTCACCGCGCCGCCGGTGCCGTGGCTGAACTGGTTGCACAGCAGTGGGACCAGGGGAACGAGTTTTTTCCGCCTACCAGTTTTCAGATCAGCGATATCCAGGCCGGGGTCGGTGCCACCAACGTCATCCCCGGCCGGCTGGAGATGGCGTTTAATTTTCGCTTCTGCCCCGAGTCCAGCGCGGACTCGCTGGAGCAACGGGTCGACGAAATCTGCCAGGCGCACGAGCTCAAGTACGAACTGTCCTGGCACCTTTCGGGGGAACCGTTCTTTACCCCCGATGGCCCGCTGGTTGAGGCGGTGACCCGTTCGGTAGCCGAGGCGCTGGGTGCGGAACCCAGGGCTGACACCGGCGGCGGAACGTCGGATGGGCGCTTTGTGGCGCCGGCGGGGGCCCAGGTGGTGGAACTGGGGCTGGTCAATGCCACCATCCATCAGGTGAACGAGTCCACTTTGCTGTCAGACATGGACAAACTGGCGGATATCTACTTAAGTGTCATCAGGAAAATGCTCAAGGGATCTGCATGATTTTCACCTGCCTGGCGCGCCGCGTTGTGCCTCTGCTTCTGTCTCTGGCCTTTGCCACCAACGCCGTGGCAGCGCCAACATGGTCAGCCTTTGGAGGTGACGCCCAATGGCGCTTCTACCGCCAGGCACTTTCGAATCTGGGCCTGCAGCTGGTGGCCGATGACGTGGTTGAGCGAGGCCCTCATCTCGACCTGTCGCGACCGGTAAGTTCACTGACCTCCATCGAGTTCGAAAGCGGCGCGGCAAAGTTCCAGCGCCTTGTGGGAGGATCGATATCGCTGGCAGGGGGGTTCCTGCTTTCGTCGGGAGCTCAATCATTTGATCTGAACCATGGCCGCCTGGTACCGCTGGACAACACGACCGAGGCATCGCTGGCGTTACGCGACGCTGCCGGCAGGCACCTGATGACATTGCGATACGGGCATTACGACTTCACCCCCAGGGGTGATGGTGGAACCCTGGACGTGTGGATCATGGATGCCTTCCTGGGGCCGGATCTGGCATCAGCGCTCGGCCTCAACGTCCCGGGGCCAGTGCTGCTTGGGCAGGTATCGCTTCACCTTGACGCGGTCGCGCCGCCCGGGATGAACATCAAGGGCGGCACCGCCCCCAACGTGCCCGCCCCGAACTGGCCCAATACTGGCGGATTTGAGGCCGACCTTGAGCTGCAGCGAATGGATCAGATCGTGGAGACGGCTACGCTGCGTACCGGCAACCGGATTGCAATAACGCCCTCGGCATACTTCGAAAACATTGGGTCGGCGGATTTACCCTGGTATTCAATGTTCACCATACCGGCTCCTGCAGGCCAGGCGCGGGACGAGGCGGCCGGGGAAGACGAGGACTGCATCAACGACGGGTTTGGGCAATGCCAGCCCTATGGCGTAGACCAGGGCGGATTGCTGGTGTGGAACCTTTATCGTCTTGTGGACGACCGCTTCGAGCAGCTTGCACGCTCAGGAGTCAAGCACGCGTGGAATTCCATCAACATTGGCTGCGCTGCCGCATCGGGACGCATCGTCGGCACCGGCTGCGCAGACCGTTACTCGGCAGGAAACAACGCGGATCAGAGCGTGCTGGGGCCACGTTCGGAAATCCAGGCCGCCGCGGTGATCTGGCAAAAACAGAATTCAATCTGGGACGGTGATGGCGATGGTGACTGCGACGATCCCAATACACTGGGTTTCCCCCATGACAAGTCCTGGTGTCTGAACTCGCCTGCCGACGACATGGTGAACCGCCTGTCGGTAGACGCTTCCGCCCTGCAAACCGCCGGCGCGCGATATTTTCTTGAGGCCTGGTACCTGGTCCGGGATGACATCAATATTTTCAACTCGATGGGTTACCAGGAAATCAGACCCGAACCCCCCAGCAGCGGTGGCGGCATGTGGTCATTTCCCTGCAGTGGCGGCCCATGCAGTTCAACATTCGTCAACGGGCCGGCCCTGTCAGCGTGGATCGACCCGTCTTTGCCCGGCCCGGACGCCACGTCCGCTACTTATGATGCCCAGGAAGGGCGCGTGCGACTGGCAAGCCGGGTGATCGAGGTCGGCGAAAGCTACCGGTACCAGATGGCCCTGATGAATTTCGACTTCGATCGGCGCCTGGATTCCGTTACCGTGCCGTTGCCACCGGGAGTCCTGGTATCAAATACGAACTTTCACGACGGCGACAGCAACCCCGGCAACGACTGGACCGTGCTGATTTCGTCCTCCAGCCTGACCTGGAATGCCCCGGCCGGCGGTGACCTGGACTGGGGTTCCCTGGTCAGCTTTTCGTACGAGTCGTCTGCGTCGCCCACCACGTTGGATGCCACTGTCGGGGTAGAAGAGACCGGCGCGCCGTCGACCCTGTCCCTGTCGGTCCGTGCCCCGGTGGACCGGCTCTTCCAGGACGGCTTCGAGGACTGAAACACCACCCCAGCACCCGTCATCTTCATGGGTTAAACTCTCTGGCCTGTGCGATCCCCGGGGGGAGATACCCATGGCTGAACATTTTCCACTGACCATAGCCGGTGGCGGCAACCCCGCGGGACAAAGCGAGGTGCGCTGCCCCTACGACGACGAACTGCTGGGCACGGTGGAGACCGTGGGAGAAGACCTGGCCGAGCAGGCCATGACCACCGCTTACGGCCTGTACCGGGACCGCAGCCGCTGGCTGCCGGTAGCCCGGCGGCTGAAGATCCTGGAGAGGACCGCCAGCCTTATGGCCAGCCGCGCGGACGAACTGGCCCTGGCCGCGGCGTCCGAGGGCGGCAAGCCGCTGATGGATTCCAAGGTGGAGGTGACCCGGGCCATCGAGGGTGTGCACCTGTGCGTGGATGCCTTGAAAAACCAGGCCGGGCGCCAGTACCCCATGGGCGTAAATCCGGCATCCGCCAACCGCCTGTCCTTTTCCATCCATGAACCTATTGGCGTGGTCGTGGCGGTCAGCGCCTTTAACCACCCCCTGAACCTGATTGTGCACCAGGTGGGCCCAGCTATCGCCGCGGGCTGCCCGGTGCTGGTCAAGCCGGCATCGTCGACGCCCCTGTCGTGTTTTCGCTTCGTGAAAATCCTGCGCGAGGCAGGCTTGCCGGAGGAGTGGTGCCAGGTCACGACCACCGCGAGTAACGCCATTGCCACCAGCCTGGTCAGCGATCCGCGCACCGGTTTTTTCAGCTTTATCGGCAGTGCGGGAGTCGGCTGGATGCTTCGCTCCAAGCTGGCCCCCGGTGCACGCTGTGCTCTGGAGCACGGCGGAGTGGCGCCGGTGGTGGTGGCCCGGGATGCCAATCTTGACGACGCCCTGCCGCTGCTGGCCAAAGGTGGGTTTTACCATGCCGGCCAGGTCTGCGTGTCGGTGCAGCGGGTGTTTGCCCACTCCAGTATCGCCGGGGAACTGGCCCGGGGGCTGGCCGATGCCGGCGCCGCCATGAAGGTGGGGGACCCGCGCCTGGCGGACACCGAGGTGGGGCCGCTGATCGACCCCCGGGAAGTCGAGCGGGTGCATGAATGGGTGACCGAGGCGGTGGACGCCGGCGCGGAACTGCTGACCGGTGGTGCACCCCTGGACAACAACTGCTACCAGCCCACGGTGCTGCTGGATGCACCCGACGAGGTCACCATCAGCCGCAACGAGGTGTTTGGTCCGGTGATCTGCGTGTACAGCTGCGAGGACGTCGACCAGGCTCTGGCCCGGGCCAACAGCCTGGACGTGTCGTTCCAGGCCGCGGTGTTTACCCGCGACATCGACACCGCCCTGAAGGTCTACAACAACATCGACGCCAGCGCCGTCATGATCAATGACCATACGGCCTTCCGGGTGGACTGGATGCCATTTGCCGGCTTGCGCACTTCCGGCCATGGCGTGGGCGGCATCGAGTTCACCTTCGAGGAAATGCAGATCTCAAAAATGGCCGTGCTGCGGTCCATGTCACTGTAGGGGCTATTCCATGCAGCTGCCCGACTGGATGCTGATCACACTGGAGATCGTTACCGGGCTGTTCATCCTGGTGGTGGGCACGGTGTTGCTGGTCGTGGTGGTGCTGTACTTCTACGACCGGTTCCAGACCAAGAGCACGGTCAAGCGCAACTATCCGGTCATCGGCCGCTTCCGCTATTTTTTTGAGCACCTCGGCGAGTTTTTTCGCCAGTACTTCTTCGCCATGGATCGCGAGGAAATGCCGTTCAACCGCGCCCAGCGCTCCTGGGCCTACCGCGCCGCAAAGGACGTGGACAATACCGTGGCCTTCGGTTCCACCAAGGACCTGCGGCCCGAGGGAACGGTGATTTTCGTCAATTGCCCCTTTCCCCAGCTGGACCACGAAACCACCGAGCCGACCCCCATACTGTTCGGCCCCCATTGCCGGGAACCCTACAACGCGCCGTCGTTCTTCAACATCTCAGGCATGAGCTACGGTGCCCTGTCCAAACCGGCGGTGCAGGCACTGTCCTACGGCGCGGCCAAGGCCGGCGTGTGGCTGAATACCGGCGAGGGCGGCCTGGCCCCTTATCACCTGGAGGGCGGTTGCGACATCGTGTTCCAGATCGGCACCGCCAAGTACGGGGTCCGGGATGCGGAAGGCAAACTGTCCGACGACAAGCTGCGGCAAGTAGCGGCCCACCCCGAAGTACGCATGTTCGAACTGAAGCTGGCTCAAGGCGCAAAGCCCGGCAAAGGCGGTATCCTGCCCGGTGCCAAGGTCACGGCGGAAATCGCCCGAATCCGGGGCATCGCCGAAGGGCAGGACTCCATCAGCCCCAACCGGCATCCCGAGATCGATTCCGTGGACGACCTGCTGGACGCCATCGGACATATCCGCGAGGTCACCGGCAAACCCGTGGGCTTCAAGACCGTGGTGGGTGCCTACGGCTGGCTGGATGAGTTATGCCGGAACGTTCGCAGCCGGGGCGTGGAGTCTGCGCCGGATTTCATCACCGTGGACAGCGGTGACGGCGGCACTGGCGCCGCGCCCCAGCCGCTGATGGACGAGATGGGCCTGCCCCTGCGCGAGGCGCTGCCCATGGTGGCCGACGTGCTGGCCGAGCACGGCCTGACCGGCAGAATCCGTCTGGTGGCCTCGGGCAAACGCATCACTCCGGCTGAAGTCGCCTGGGCGTTGTGCGCCGGCGCGGACGTGGTCACCAATGCCCGGGGCTTCATGTTTGCTCTGGGCTGCATCCAGGCCCTGCAGTGCAACAAGAACACCTGTCCCACCGGCATCACCACCCACGACCCGGATCTGCAGCGTGGCCTGGTGGCCAAAAGCAAATCCCGTCGGGTGGCCAACTACGCCAGGAACATGCGCAAGGAAGTGGAGATCATCGCTCACTCCTGCGGGGTCCCGGAGCCCCGGCGGCTGAACCGCATGCACTGCCGGGTGGTCACCGATAACGGGCTGTCGGTGCAGCTGAGTGAGCTGCATCCGCCCAAAATGAGCAGGGGTCAGAGTGAGCAGGGGTCAGAGTGAGGAGTGAGCAGGGGTCAGAGTAAAGGGACAGAGTAAACCGGGTTTACTCTGTCCCTTTACTCTGACCCCAGGCTTGTGACCCCAGGCTTGTCAGGCTTGAATCCCATGTACAAGCTACTCGCCGATTTTACCCAACGACCGGCCCCATTCTCCCGCAGCACCGTCAAGGAACTCTGGACGCGGCCCCACCTGGCGCGGCAGATGCTGGTGTACCACCTGAACCAGGAAACAGAGCTGGCATCCCGCCCCCTGGACGCCATCGAAAAGATCGTGGCCTGGATCGATGGTGAACTGGACTTGTCCGGAAAGCGGCTGTGCGATCTGGGCTGCGGTCCCGGACTTTATGCCCAGCGGTTCGCGGACCGGGGTTCACCAGTGGTGGGGATCGACTTTTCTGCGCACTCCCTGGATTACGCCCGCGAGCACAACGCCTCAGGCGTGCAATATATCGAGGCGGATTACCTTGAGGACGAATTACCGCAGGGTTTTGATGTGGTCAGCCTGATCTACACGGATCTGTGCCCACTCTCACCGGCCCAGCGGGACCGGCTGCTGGGTCGAATGCGGGACATGCTGAACCCGGGAGGAAAGATTGTCCTGGATGTGGCCTCGACCCACGCGTTTGACCAGCGAATTGAGTGCACCCAGGTGGAGGACCGGCTCATGGGCGGTTTCTGGGCCGAGGGCGATTACCTGGGGCTTCAGAAAACCTTTTTGTACCCCGATCTTCGCGTGGCGCTGGACCGATTCCTGATCGTGGAGCCGACTGAACACTGGCAAATCTGCAACTGGATGCAGTATTTCTCGCCCGCCGAGATTTCGGCTGAACTGGAAACAGCCGGGTTTCGGGTTGACCGTATGGTGGGCGGCCTGCAGGGTGATCCACTCTCGGCCGACAGTGATCTGATCGGGATTATAGCCAGCCCTAACTGAGGTCAGCGGGGACCTGTCCCCGGCCCACGTTGGTCAGGATTCAGGCTCCAGCCGATCCACATTCTGGAAGCCCCGCGGCAGCACTGGGGTCAGCACTGGGGTCAGAGTAGAGGGACAGAGTAGAACCCTCTACTCTGTCCCTCTACTCTGACCCCGATCTACCTACTATCTGACCCCGATCTACCTACTCTGACCCCGATCTACCGGGTGTCAGTTCGTCCAGGACGCGCTGACTGGCCTGGGTCCGGGGATGATCAGGGCCCAGCTTCTCCAGCCTCCAATCCATTACTTCCCGCAGCAGTTCACCGGCGCCCTGCAACTCCCCAGTCCCGCTCAGGGCAAGCCCAAGCCAGGCCTTGGCGTTGACGACGTTGATGTCTTCCGGGCCGAAGGCTGCCGCCATGGCTGCGGGGGTGCCGTCGAGATGACCGATGGCTGCCTGGTGGTCGCCCGCGTGGGCCAGCGCGCCGCCCAGGACGCTGCGGGCAAAAAGGGTCACGGGATGATCGGGGCCAAGCCTGGCGGAAAGTCCGTCGTGGGCAGTCCGGGCGGTGCCCAGTGCGGCATCAACATCCCCGGCGAACAGCTGTATTTCGGCCAGGTTGGCCTGGGCCATGTAGGTGGAAGGGTGTTCCGGGCCCGAGGATCCCATCATGTGATGGACTACATCCTGCTGTAGCGGCAGGGCTTCGACGTAGGCCCCGGAGTCCAGGTAGGCCACGGCCAGGCCGATCACCGGGTAGATGCGCTGCTCCTGCATGAGTCCCGGAATCTGATCCACGCGGGTGAGTTGTTCCTGGTGCAGGGCGATAGCCTCGTCGTAGCGCCCGAGTTCTTCCAGGATGTTGGCGCGTGCGTGGGCCATGTGGAAGTACCTGGCGTCGTTCTGTCCGAGCCATTCCCGCGCAATGGCCAGTCCCTGGCTGGCCACCTGTTCCGCCATTTCCAGCTGTCCGGATCGAGACAGAGCGGTAACGCCAGACGCATACCCGCAAAGCGTGTGCCCGTGCCGGACCCCGAGATTCTCTTCACCCCAGCGGCGCAGCTCATCGCCTATGGCCGTGGCCTCTTCAAACCGGCCTGTGTAGATAAGGCCCTGGAGGTGTACACACTTGAACGCACCGTGCGCAGAAGGGTTCTGCCAGTTGACCGATTGGCCCACGGTAATCAACTCGTCCAGTAGCGCTGCAGTTTCCTCTGCACCCATGCTGCTGGCCGCCTTGTACCGGGACAGCGCAATTCCTGCGCGAAGTTCGTCGTCTTCGGCAAGAATCGTCTCAGCGGCGCGGTTCAATTCTTCCAGGTCCCGTGTGGCCAGATCATAAGACTCGGCTTCGATTCGTGCCCGCGCCAGCCCGAGGCGGTAACGCAATATCTGGCGAGGCTGCGCAGCGTTCAGAGATTCCAGGTCCGCGATCGCCCGACGCCACAGAGGCGCCGCAGCTATACCATCCCCCAACTGGGTCATGGTGTTGCCCAGGTTGGCCAACAGCTCGGCTCGAGCCTCCGATGGATTGGGCAATTCGCTGTCTATCAGCTCCGCCGCATCTGCCAGTATGTCTACCACCTGCACCTGGCGTCCCCGGGCGGTGATCTGTGGCGAGGCCAGGAGCTGACTCAACACGGCGTTCTGGCCTTCCACCACTTCAGCATGCCGAGCCGTCTGCAAGGCCTGCCAGTAGATTGCACCGCTGCCCGCAATGACCAGTAGCAGTATTGCTGCACCGGCGGCAGCGGCTGCGCGATGGCGCCGGAACCACAGGCCAAGCCGGTAACGGCGGGAGTCAGGTGTTGCCTCAACGGGTTCCCGCCGCAGCCAGCGCCTGAGGTCCGCGCCCAGGCTGTCGGCTGACGGGTAGCGGTCACCGGGGCCTTCCCGCAGCGCTTTTTCGACGATGTTGGCCAGGTCCTGATCGGCAATCGGTCTGGACGGCTTTCGCCGCGTGCCGTCGCGCTGGCGCGGTGGGTCGCCGCAAAGCAGGGCATGCAGCACTGCGCCCAGGCCGTGCACATCGGTGGCGGCGCTGACCGGCGCCCCGGTGAACTGTTCCGGCGCGGCGAATTCCGGAGTCAGCAGCCGTGTGGCCTGGTCGCCCTGACCGTCCGACAGCAGCTTTGCAATACCGAAATCCAGCAGTCGTGCCCGGCCGGTGCTGTCTACCAGCAGGTTGCCGGGCTTGAGGTCACGATGGATCACCAGCTGGCTGTGGGCGTAGGTCACGGCGTCGATGACCGGCAGCAGCAGTTGCACCACTTCGGCAGGCTCCAGATTGGAGGCTGCGGCATCGATGCGTTGACCGTCGATACGCTCCATGGCGATCCACGGCGTGCCGTCACCTTCGATGCCACCATCCAGAAACCGGGCGATGACCGGGTGCTCCAGCGCCGCCAGCACCTGCTGTTCCCGCTGAAACTGCTCCAGGCCCGCCATGCCTCTCGGCAACAGCTTGAGTGCGGCGTCCTGTTGAAAGGTCTCGGTCTCCCGGGTCGCCCGGTAAACCACCGCCATGCCGCCTCGCCCGATCTGCTCGTCCAGGCGCCAGGGGCCGATATGACTGCCGACGAGTGCATCGGACTCCATCGCCCCGGTGAGCTTGAAACCCTGGTCCAGCACTCCGGCTGCGTCGCTGGCCTCGAGCAGTCGCTCGAGGCAGCGTCGCACTTCGGGCCTAATCTCGAGTTCGGCCAGCGCCTGGTCCCGTGATGGGGGGTCCAACTCCTCCAGGGTCTGGAAAATCCGGTCGGCTTCCTGCCAGGCAGCAATTTCGTCAGGTCGAAAACTCATGACTGCAGCTGCGCATGCAGAAATGCCCGGGCCCGCGCCCATTCACGATGCAGGCTGCGCAGTGAGGTTTCGCGCAGTTCAGCGATCTGCTCCATGGGCAGCCCGGCGAAAAAACGCAGGTCCACCAGTTCCCGCAGGCCCGGATTGACCAGCTCCAGTTCGTCCATGGCCTGGTCGAGGGCAATGATTTCCGGATCGTCGTCCGCAGCACCCTCGGTCAGGGTGACAAATACGAGCTGGCCGCCGCGCTTGTCTGCTTTGGCGGCACGGGCTGCATCAACCATGATCTGGCGCATGGCAGTGGCGGCACAGGCAAAGAAATGGCGGCGGTCATTGAGGGTCAGGGTTTCGCTGCCGGACAGCTTCAGGAACAGCTCGTTGACCAGCACCGTGGGCGTCAGCGTATTGCCCGATGCCTGGCTGAGCCGCTGCACGGCAATCCGCTTGAGCTCGCCATGCAGCTGCTCAAACACCTGGTGGAGGGCCTGCTCGTCTCCGTTGGAGACATCAACGAGCAACGCCGTGATTTCACCCATGCCTGCTGAATTCCTGCCCCGCCGAATCGGTACCTGTTATGCCACGGCGTCAAAACACTTGGCAAGCGGCGTCCGGGACATGGTTCAGGACGACGGGGGAGAAGCGTCTCAGCGAAGACGAATCTGGCACAGGGAAGTGCCAACGGCCGGAGGCCGTAAGCGAAGCAAAACCGCGTTTTTGCGTAGCGCCCGCTGGTCGGTCAGGAAGACCGATCTTGCGGAATACCGATGGTGTCACGGACGATGGTTGCGCTCTGGTGAAGTGCAGGTGTCAACGAAGCGGCTTCGGAGATTCAGATGGATCCTGAATTCAAAATACACCCCGAAGGGCGCTTCAAAATGTCTCACGGACCTGATCCGGGATCGAATTCAGGATGACGTTTTTAGGTGGCCGGCTGCGCCGGCGGATTGTTACAACTCGGGCTCCAGCCGATCCACCTTCTGGAATCCCCGCGGCAGCTTGCGACCGCGCTTGGCGCGTTCGCCGCTGTAGTGTTCCAGGTCGCTCCATTTGAGCCGCAGGTAGCGCTGACCGGCCCACACCAGGATCTTGCCGCCTTCGGGGATGGCAACGACCGATACT
>JAAUYH010204912.1_pt1 | contig 18524 bp, 11 predicted proteins | sample 7278061 | NCBI WGS metagenome assembly JAAUYH01 (sample SAMN14350203, study PRJNA611818) | marine sediment metagenome | isolation source: surface marine sediment (0.6m) | place: French Polynesia: Moorea | collected 2018-08 | reverse complement strand
GGGGGAGCGGGGGGGGCAGGGGGAGCAGGGGGGGCAGGGGGGGCAGGGGGAGCAGGGGGAGTGTGGGAGAGGGGGAGAGGGGGAGCGGGGGAGACAAATATTAATCTTGAACTCCGAACTCCGAACACAAGTTAATGAACTTTAAACTGTTCAACATTAGCTTGTAACTGTTGCACCAGGACGAGAACATCTTGGAAAGACTCGGCCAATTGGGTTGCAGAAACGGAGGTATTCTCAGCAATAGCAGAGACATCATTCATCACCGTATTCATGGCTTCAGAGGTCAAAGATTGCTCATGAGACGCTTGGGAAATGGCACTGACCAACTCGTTAATCTCTTGAGAGGCGACCGAGATCCCATGAAGACTATGGCGGGTTTGTTCAACTAATTCCATTCCCTGCAACACCTGTTCGGTTCCCGTTTTCATGGTTTGGGTTACTTCTTTGGTGTCGGTTTGAATGCTATTAACCAAGGTTTCAATTTCTGCTGTCGCTTCTGCGGAACTGGTGGCTAGGGTTCTTACCTCATCGGCAATGACCGCAAAACCCCGTCCCCCTTCTCCAGCGCGGGCGGCTTCAATAGAGGCTTTCAACGCTAATAAGTGGGTTTGTGCGGCAAAACGACCGATTAAACTGACCACCTTAGAAATCTTTTGAGACGATTCCCCTAAATGTTGGATTTTTTTGGTCGTTGCTGACACCGTATCTTGGATAGCCATCATCCCCTCTACGGTTTCATTCATGGCATTTTCTCCTGTGATCACCGTCTCAGAAGCCTCTTGGAAAGCCATTAAGGTTTTTTGGGCATTTTCGGCCACCAGATGAATGGAACGATTCATGGCCATGAGGCGATCGCCGGCTACGGTAATTTGTCCAACTTGTTGCAGAGCTTCAGTCGCCAAGGTTTCAATTAAATGTTCATTATTTTCCGTTGTCTGAGAAAACTCTTGCGCCACAGTTTTCACTTGAGTCACCAAAGATCGTAAGTTTTCAACGGTGGCGTTATAAGAATCGGCAATGGTACCAATTTCGTCTTGAGTCACTTTAGCGCGAATGGTGAGATCCCCTCGACTAACTGGTTCGACTTCCATTAACAATTCTAAGGCTCGCTGTTGTAGTTGCTCTTTAGCCACTCGTTGTTTTTCGGAGACTAAGGTTTGCTCATCTAACAGATTAGACCGTTCTAGGGCGACCCCAATTTGTAGAGCGACTTGGGTCAAAAAGTCAATTTCCGGCTGTTCCCAATGGCGAGGACTTTGACAATGATGGGCAATTAATAACCCTAATAATTCCCCTCCTACCACAATCGGAACCACTAAGTTAGCTTGAACCTGCAAACCTTCCAACTGTTTGAGATAACAAGGGTTCAGTCCGGCGGTATGAATATTAGAAAGGGCTTTAACCCGTCCTTGACGGTATTTTTCTACAAAGGATTTAGCAAAACAAGGATCAGGAATTTCTTTTCCTAAAGCTGGAGGATAGGATGGGTTAACGGACTCAGCAATAATCGTACCGTTCCAAACCTCATCAAAACTATAAACAATCACCCGATCGGTTTTTAAGGCGTGACGACTCTTTTGAACCACTAAATCGAAGAGATTATTGGCGTTGAATTCCGTAGAAATGTACGAGGTAATCTCTTTGAGATCATGGGATAACCATGATTCTAAGGATTCCATTTGGGTTAAAGTGATTCGGCTGATGGTGACTTGCAACTGAGTCACAAATTGTTTGAGAAAATTAATCTCCGTTTCTTGCCATTTAGGAGCATGGATGCAACGATGGGCAACTAAAAAGCCATCAAGTGCCTTTTGATTAAAGATAGGAATAATTAATTGATCTTTGACCTGAAAACCCTCTAACATCTCTCGGTACTGAGGATCTTGAATGATGATTTCTAGTTGTTCTAAAGTCAAAGCATCTATGGAAGAGGTTTCTTGTAATGCTTGTAATAAGTGGGCGGGAATGATTTCCCCCTGATGTGCTTGATCTAAAACAGAAGCATAACCAGGAAATAGGGCTTCATAAGTCACTTGACCCTGATCATCTTCCCTCAAATGATAGATAAATAGACGCTCTAAATTAATTAAGTGTCTCGCCCCTTCTAACGCTTGAGAAAACCAGTGATCTAGTCTAGACGAATCAAGGGTAATGGGGGAAGAGAGTTCGGCTAAAAAGCGAAACATCTCCGTTTTTTGTCGTAACCCCTGTTCATGGGCTGCAATATTGCTGGCCATCTCATTGAAACAGTCCCCTAACTGTCCCACTTCATCGTGAGAAAGCAGATTAACTCGAGCCTCATAGTTTCCTTTGGCAAACTCCTGAGTCACTCTTTTTAACCGTTTAATGGGTTGAGTAATGGCCGAAGCAATGGCCGCTGCCACCATCACCACTACTCCCAAAACCCCGACAGATAGCCCCAGTTGCAACATTAAACTCTGTTTGAGAATCTGATTTAATCCCAGTTCGGGATCCCCATAAACTAAAATGGCTATCTCTTTACCGTTGTAGTTAGGAATGGCCTTGGCTGCTAGGGTATAGCTATGATTATCCAGATAACCTCTTTGGGAAACCGGTTTTCCTTGAGCTTGTACTGCTTCTTCTAAGATGGATTTATCCGGTAACGGGGTATTAAAATTGGCCTGTCGTAGTTCTGTTTTCTCAAAAGCAGTGGCTAAGGTAAAGGCTTGATTTTGGGGATGGTAAAGATAGACGGCACTATAACCCACCCCTTGAAAGGTATCGACTGTTTTCTTGACAATCTCAAAATTACCGTTGACAATGTCCCCAGACACCAGACTACCGATCACCGTTTGTGTGCCTGGTAATTTAACAGGGGTCACAGTATAACGGATTAAAGCGTCCTGGCTCGTTAACCCACCGGGTAAAGGTGCTTTTTCTTTGACCAGTTCCCCCCAACTAATCAACTCACTACTACGAATCTGTTTTTGTTGTTTGATGGCCTCAGTGACTAACCCTTGAGGGTTAAAGATTTCTCCTTGACGTTGGCCATTGGCATTAGCAATAATACGTGAATCTTTACCCACTAGGGTAGAAAATTCTAGATCGTAGATTTTTTGTTCCTTTTTTAAAATAGATTGTAGTTGAGCGCGAATCTCAGGGGATAAAGGCTGGCCTTGACTGATGGTTTGGGTGGCTTCAATAATAGCGGGGTGTTCCGCTTGGGCAGCAAAGCCTAAAGCCATTTTTTCTAAATCGCTATGATAATTAAGTTCGGTAACGGCCAATTGGGATTTGGTTTGATACAGTAAATGAGAGCGCAAACTCCCCACTAACGAAGTGGACCCTAACCCAATTAATCCCCCCAAAGCGAGAAAAATTAAGGCCGTAATCATTTGCGTTTTGCGACTGATGGGCAAGTGATAAAACTGCTCAATTAGGGGTAAGATCGAGGAAGGTGGCGGGTTAGATGGGGGTAGGGTCTTAGAACTTTGGTCAGAAGAGGGAGACTGAGAAACCCTCACAGGAGAAGAGTCGGTAACTGGCTTGACAGGGGTTTGCATGATAACGGATTAAAGATAATTAATAATGGATAATTGAAACGCGTCAATTAGGGATCTAAGGGCAAATTAATTAAAATACCTCCCATAACATCCCCCACCTTAAACACTTTGTCGGGATAGCGTTGTTTATGGCTAGGATGCTGATTATGGCAGTCAATACAAGCAGCAGATACCGCTTTATCGGGATAGAGGGCTGAATAATATTTTTTGCCATCTTTGACTTGATAATCTTTATAAGGTAAGCCAGTGGTTAAAATATTCTCCATCGCTTTTTGTTCAAACTCAGTGTTAGGGAGATTATTCTCATTAAGACTCCAAGGAGAAATGGCCCCATAACTAAAAGCACTATTTTCTGAGGCTAACTCAGAGGTCATGCGAAACATTTGGGCTGGCAAGGGGAGGGCTTTATCTTGTTGCCAATGTTCAGAGGCTCTGACGATATTTTCATCTTTGAGCCGTTGCACCACATATTTACCGTAAATCGTTCGTTCTGACTTAATAATTCGGTAAACATAATCAGTAACCAAGTCGGGGGGTAATTTTCCTCCCATTTGTTGGGCATCAAGGGTGGCACAGGAAACCACCACAAACCAACTGGCTACCCCCAAGATCATTAAGGTGATCAGACGTAAGGAAAGTTTCATTCGTCGGCAATATCGGATTAATGTTTGTATCATTGTTCTGTCGGGAATAGGGGAATGGGGGAATGGGAATGTGGGAAGACTTAAGGGTTGAGAGCTTTTCTCTTTCCACTCTTCCCACCCTTGAGTTCTCTGTGCTACTTCACTTTGAACTGTTGGACGCTGTCCTGTAAGGATTGAGCAACGGCTAAGAGTTCTCGGAAAGAGTTAGAAACCTGCGCTGCTTCGCTAGAAGTCTTATCAGAGATCGCTGCCACTTGCGTCATGGTTTGGGTAACGGTTTGACTGGTTTGAGACTGTTCAATGGCAGAACGGGTAATGGCTTCGACTAATTCACTAATTTGAATACTGGCGGCTGTAATCTGATTGAGACTTTTACGGGTTTCATCCACTAATTTTGTCCCCGTGACCACCTGTTCTGTCCCTGCTTCCATCGCTGCAACTACGTCGTTGGTTTCCGCTTGAATACTGGCCACCAAGGCTTCAATTTCGGCGGTGGCTGCAGCCGACTGACGGGCAAGCGATCGCACTTCGTCGGCAACCACGGCAAAGCCTCGTCCTTCTTCCCCTGCGTGTGCCGCCTCAATGGAGGCATTCAACGCAAGTAAGTTGGTCTGATCGGCAAAACTACTAATTAAGTTGACCACTTTAGAAATTTTCTGGGAGGACTCCCCTAACCGTTTCACTTTTTTGGCGGTTTCGGCTACGGTCTGACGAATGGCCATAATGCCGTCTACCGTACGGTTCATGGCATCTTCTCCGTGTTCTACGGTTTCGGTGGCTTGTTGTACGGTGGCTTCGGCTAATTCGGCGTTGGCAGCAACGGCGCGGATGGATTCGTTCATGGCCTGTAATTTATCTAAGGCCGCCGAAATATCCTGCGCCTGTTCAAAAGCTTCTTGCGACAGAGAACGAATGGCAGACTCGTTTTTATGGGTGGTGTCTGAAACTTGTCCGGTGGCGTTTTGTACCTGGTTAACGATTTTTCTCAGGTTTTCGATGGTGGCGTTATAAGAGTCGGCAATGGTGCCAATTTCATCTTCTGTTACTTTAGCCCGAATGGTGAGATCCCCTTGGGAAACGGGATCTACTTCCATTAATAGTTCTAATGCCCGTCGTTGCAATTGTTCTTTGGCTGTTCTTTGTTCTTCTTCGGATTTTTTCTGTTGTTCGAGCAAATCAGCCCGTTCTAGAGCAAACCCGATCTGTGCTGCCACTTGGGAGAAAAAGCTGATTTCTGAAGGAGTCCAGTGCCTTGGCCCCGAACATTGATGGGCAATGTATAAGCCTAAGAGTTTCCCTTTGCGAATAATCGGACCCACTAAATTGGCACGCACTTTAAAGGGTTTGAGTTCCTTAAGGTGACATTCGGTTAACCCTGCATTATAAATGTCTGGAGTGGCTTGCACCCGACCATTGAGGTATTTATCGACGAATTTGGTGGCAAAACAAGGGTCCATAATTTCGGCATTCAATGCTTGGGGATACCCCTCAGCTACATCTTCAGCAATAATGGTTCCCATCCATTTGTCGTCAAAGGTGTAAACAATGACCCGGTCGGTTTTCAGGGCGCGACGCATTTCTTGCACCGCTATCTGCATCACTTCTTCGGTGTTGAGGGCGGCCGCAATTTTTACGGTAATACTCCTCAACAGTTGGGCCCGTTTGGCATCCCCCCGTTGTTGTTGTTGTAAGCTAATGCGATCGAGGGTAATGGTTAATTGTTCGGCTACTCGCTGCATAAAGCTGATTTCATGCTCTTGCCATTCATGAGCTCCTTGGCAATGATGGGCAATGAGTAAGCCAAACACATCCCCTTGTCTAATGATGGGAACCACTAAGTTCGCATCGATGTACAACTGTTCCATCAGTTGATAATGTTCGGGATGAAATCCGGCTTCATGAACATTGTCGTTGGCCATTACACGGCCGTGACGGTATTCTTTGATGATTTCTGGAGGAATACACTGATCAGCGATGTGCAGTTCTTTGGCACTGGGATAACTCGGATCGTTGGATTCGTGGGAAATAAAGGCACTGCCATCTAAGTTAAATTGATAAATGACCACCCGATCTACCCCTAAAACCTCTCGTAACCCTTCTAAGGTTTGCTCTAAAATCCCTTGTAAGGCCCGGCGATCGGCAATCACACTACTGGCAATTTCTGCTAAGAGGTTAGCTTGTTGGGTGAACATCGTTTGTTTTTCCACTAAGCCATAAATCCGTTGACTCATGGTGTTGACGTTTTCGGCTAAAATGGCGAATTCATCGTGGCCAGAGGTTTCGATTTCTACACTTAAATCTCCTTCCCCAATTTTCTTCACCGCTTTAGTAACGCGACGCAGGGGACGGGTAATTTCTTCAGACATGAGAACCGCCACAACCCCGGCTAACCCGGCAGTGACTAAAGTCCCTAAAAAGAAAGCAGACAGGAGTTTTCGTTGCGGGGCAAAGGCTACTGCGTTATCCAGGGTAACCACGGTATTCCACCCTAAGTCGGGCAGTTGCTCGACACCGCTAAAAGGAGCGAAAGCCACCAGTTCATCGGTATCTCCTTTCGCACTGGGCTGTTGTTGACTGTTGAGACTCGGATAAACGGGGAATAAAGAAGGGGCTGTCACCGCTTGGTGTTCAAATTTTTTGCTTCTTTCATCTACTTTACCGGCTGTATTAAGTTGCGTGACTTGAACACCCTCGGGGGCGAGAAAAACTTGCTCTTCTTTATTAACTAAATAAATATCTTCTCCTGGCTTTGTTCCTTGTTGGACCACGTTTTGCAGGTGTTTAACGGGCATTCTGGAGCGAATGACGGCGATAATCTCCCCGGTCTGACTATCTTTGACAGGGGCAGCGAAATAGACGTTAAAGGTTCCTTCTGTGGTGGAAATGAGGGGTTGGGTAATGGTAGGGGATTTGGTGTTGAGAACTTCTTGAAAATAACTGCGATCTTTATGATTTTTCAGGGGGGTGCCTTTGGATTGACCGATGACATCCCCTTGTAAATCAAACACAGCAATACTGTCATACAACTGATAAATATTAATATAACGGTCTAAAACTTTTTGTTTTTCTTGAGGGGAAAGGTTCTCCCTCAACTCAGCTTTGGTAAAGGTGTCTAAAGTACCTAATGCTTGAATATCGAGATAGCGATCGCTCATAAACCGAGACACTTGATCGCTTAACCCCACTGCACGGGAAATTTCTGTTTCTTTGGTCTGCTTAGAAACAACCTGATTAGCGATCCCATAGGCCAAAGAACCCACGGCAATAACCGGAGTGATACCAATAGCCGTTGCAGCGATAACACTTTTTGAGCGTAGGGTTAAATCTTGCCACCACTGAATAATCGGCAACGTTTTCTTAGGAGGGGAAGGAATAGGTTCAGTTTGTCTATGATCTTGCGGGGGCAAAATGACTTCGCTTTCAATGGCTAAAATAGAGGATTCTTCCTTCTGAGGCTCAGGATTATTGAGAGTTTGACTGGATTCCGTGGACACTGGCTGAGGAACCGAACCATTGTTTTCGTGAGGGTTATGGGAATTGGAATTAGGGGAAGTCTGAGTCATAATCTTAACCAAAGAGTGAATTGTCTAAACGGGTACTACGGGGTTAGTAGATGAGTAATATTAAGTCTTTTCAATAATTTAGGGTTGAGGCATCGCCGCCAGAATCGCTTCTCCATCCAGAACCACTAACATATCTCCACGGGGTGGCAACCAATAGCCTCTCAGGAAGGGGGCTAAACTGGAGTTAACGGAGGATTCAGGGGGAGATTGAACCTCGTTGGGGTTACACCATTCAATATCATCCACTGCACTTACCACCGCTCCTATCTGCTGACGATGGGCTTTAGGGACTTTGGGGGAACTGGTGCCTGCATGGAGGATAATGGTGCGATAAATGGGGGTAATTTGGGGCTGTTGATGCCAAGGGGTTAACCCCAGTAATGCCCCTAAATCGATCATCCAGAGAATTTCCCCACGCCAGTTATAGACTCCCATCACCCAAGGTGGCATTTGGGGAATGGGAACAATTTGGCCCAGAGGAATGGTGATGACTTCGGTAAGTTGGCTAACGGATAGGAGTAGGGTCGTATCTGGGACTAACTGAAATCGTAAAAATTGTTCTAATTGATGACGTTCTGGCGTTTCTAGGGAGGTTGTAGCAGAGTAGGTTGGAGAAAATTCATGTTGAACCACAATGGCTGACTCCTGGGATTAAATTGAGGGAATAAGTTGTTTAATGGTGGTCAAAAACATTTCTTGATCGATGGGTTTAGGAATATAAGCGTCTGCACCTTGGCGTTTTCCCCAAAATTTGTCCATGTCGGTGTCTTTGGTGGAACAGATAACCACAGGGATTTTACTGGTGCGTTCTTCGGCTTTAATGGCGCGACAAATTTCAAAGCCACTGACTCCCGGTAACACCACATCCAAAACAATCAAATCCGGTAGTTCGCCATTTAATTTTTCTAGGGCTTCTTCGCCACTGGTGGCAATGGCGGCGGTAATACCTGCTAGTTTTAAATATTGGGTAATAATTTGTCGTTCTGTTAAAGAATCTTCGATAACTAGGACAGTTCCCATAATTATTTTGACCTCAGTTAATGGTTAATTAAGTTCGTTCTATAGTCTTACAATTCCCTAAAACTCAAGGAAAGTAACATTTTGACTGGATGGGGCGCGTAAAATTTACATTGGTGAAAACGTTGTTATTTTTGTTACGCTACGTTGTCTTGTTTGAGATGTTTGCGAATGGCACCTAAAACTAAATCAGGATTGACCGGTTTGCTCATAAAATCCGTTGATCCCACCATTTTTGCCCGCACCCGATCCACAATACCGTCGTTACCGGTGAGAATAATGATGGGGGTCTGACGGAAAAAGGAAAGTTTTCTCAGTTGTCCACAAATTTCGTACCCGTTGGCGTTGGGCATGACTAAATCTAAGAAAATAACCGCCGGTTTACGGGCGAGTAAGATGGCGATCGCTCTTAAGGGATCGTTAATGCCTAAAAATTGATAGTTTGCCCCCACCAAGATTTTTTCTAGGGTTTGACACATCAAGGGACTATCATCCACACAAGCCACTAACGGACCGACGGGAACGTCTGGGGTGGTAACAGTGGGGGGAGATGTAGGGGTGGAAACAGGGGGAGATAAGTCGTCGATGGTGATTAATTCGACTAATCCCATCTGCACATAAGGCAACAAGGAACTGGTAACGGTCACCACATCCCGTTTCATCCGTACCGAGAGATCCCGTAAGGTTTGATTGCCGTCGAGCAGTTGTTTTAAGGTTTGATAAACTTGGGGGGAAGTCCGTTGTTGTAATTCGTCGGCCTGGCGGATAATGGGGGCGGAGTTGGGGGAGCGATCGGCGACTTTTGCCCCTTGCCATGCTTGCCATTGTTTTTGGGCCTCGTTGATTAATTGATCGGCATCGATTAACACCAGTCGGGTAGATAGCAAGTTATCTTGTCTCAGTTCACAGGTCACTTCCATGCTTTGAGTAATATCAAATAGCACTTCGATAATGACCGAACGGATCATTCTAGCGGCTTGTTCTCGACTGACTTTCTGTTGTTCTACCCACAAACACAGCAGTTGATATTCCCAACACAAGCGAAAGTCTTGATTGCCTAAACTGGCTAAATCCAATTGTAAAGAGGACAATTTCGCAGCAATTTCGGGTAAATAACGGGCAATATGTCTGCGCCATCGTCTAACGGGATGGGTTCCCCCAGTGGCATACATAATGCGTCCTAGATACAAATAAAAAAACCATTGTTCTCTTTTACTATTAGTGAGAACCAGTTGGCCACTAAATCTCGGTTGTTTGAGGGTATCAAAAAAGCTTGCTTGTCTTGACGATGTAAATTCTGGTATGGAAATTGGGTTTTGAGGAGGATAGGAAGCTGTCATCATTGCATCTTTGATAAAGTGACTAATCACAGTGTTACAGTTATAGGATTCCCTGAATTTCCAGAAAAATAACATCTAGGAGAGGGTGGAGTCCCAAACCTAGGAATTGTTCAAGATGATGATTGGTGGTTAAATATCTTGCTTTTCTTCTAGTTGTTGATAGGCAACGGCTTTCAATTTCCCATAAAAGTCGGAAGCATCAGAATGGGGAACAAATTGATTAATGGTACGGGGGGTCTTTTCTTGATTTAAAGGGGTTTGAGGTTCTAATTTCGGTTGATTGATTACAGGGTTTTCTGCTGTTACTATTGGCTCTATCTCATCGTTTAATGACTCTATGTGATCCGTTTTACCGTTTAAATGTTTGGAGGTGATGGCAAGGGGAATGGCTATTTTCTTCACTAATTCTTGAATGGGGGTTAAGGTGATGTTATTTTTAGGGACAGTGTCTGGGATGGGATCTGGGTTGGATGGTTTTTCTTCTGGTGGTGGTGGTTGAATGATGTGATGGTTGTTCCCTTCTTCAAGAAATACATTACGGGTGATAAATCGCTCAAACTCATAGGTAAAATGATAAATGGGATGGCCCAGTCGCTTCCAAAGGGCAAGGATATGCTCGACAGAAATGGCTTTATAACGTCCTTGATAAAGGGCTTCGACAATGGCCAACCGAATCCAATAAACTGAGTAAGATGCTACCCACTTCTCCATTAACTCAGCGATGGTGACCCCCTTGATCTCGAATCCATAGCGAGTCAATAAGGCTTCTATATGATTTAGGTTTTTGTTGCTGCACTGGTGCATAGCATCTTGATTATCCCTATAGCCACTTTTTTAGCACATTTTTGCTTTAACAATATAGCAATTTACACTTCTTTTAGGATAGAAAAAATTGATACAATCACTATCAAAGGACGACAGGGAGATAAAACTCAATAGAGAATTTTCTCTTATTACTATAAATTCCTATCAATTTAACACAACAGGCCATGACTATTATTTCGGTTCAAGATGCCCAAACCATTATTCTAAAATTAGTAGAGGGTTTACAAGAGACTGAAACGATTTCTTTAGATGAAGCAACGGGAAGAATTTTAGCTCAACCCCTTAGTAGTCCTCTTGATTTCCCTTATTGGGATAATTCGGCGATGGATGGTTATGGGGTTCGCTTTGAAGATGTGAAACACGCTGGTTCAGATCATCCCATTACCCTTGATATTGTCACAGAAATTCCGGCAGGAATGACCCCTAACCTATCGATTCAATCTGGAGAAGCTTGTCGCATTTTTACGGGGGCAATGTTACCTGATGGGGTTGATACCATTGTAATGCAGGAAAAAACTCGCCAAGAAGGGAAAAAAGTCACCATTTTATCCCCTCCTAACTATTTAGGAGAATTTGTCAGAAAACGAGGCAGTTTTTATCAAGCAGGACATATTTTGTTGAGTTCTGGTATTCAGATTAATGAACCAGAAATGGCGGTTCTCGCAACAGCACAATGTTCTCATCTAAACGTTTATCGTCGCCCTCGTATTGCTATTTTATCCACTGGAAATGAATTAATTACCCCTAATCAACCGTTACAACCTGGAAACATTATTGATTCTAATCAATATGCTCTCAAAGCATTTATTCTTAAAAATGGGGGAATTCCTATTTCTTTTGGTATTGTTAAGGATGAACCTGAGCTAATTAAAAATAAAATTAGTGAAGCAATTAATAGTGCTGATTTTGTGCTTTCAACTGGTGGGGTTTCTGTGGGAGATTATGATTATATTGGTCAAATTTTAGCAGAATTAGGAGGAGAAATTAAGGTTAATGGGGTAGGGATGAAACCAGGAAAGCCCTTGACTGTCGCTAAATTTAATAACGGATGTGTCTATTTTGGTTTACCCGGAAATCCGGTGTCTGCTTTGGTGAGTTGTTGGCGATTTGTTAAACTGGCTTTGGATAAATTATCGGGACTTAAAAGCAACTATCAACCCCAATTTATCACAACAATTTCTCATGATAATTTATCCTCGAATGGTCAACGAGAAACCTATGTTTGGGGACAATTAAAATTAGTCAATGGTGAATATATATTTCACTTAGCTGAAGGTCATCAAAATTCTGCTAATTTAATCAATTTAGTATCAACCAATGCTTTAGCTATTTTACCCGTAGGAGTGACTAAAATTAATCAGGGAGAAACCGTTAAAGTGCTTTCTTTGTAAAATGACTTATATCTTACAAAAACGTAAAGATATTTTATAAAAAAATAAAAAATAATTGAGAATTTAACCCCCTAACAAGGTTACAATAAGAAAAGACAACATCAATTCTGATCTAAAAATATGGGTAATACCTTTGGCCATCTATTTCGTATTACAACCTTTGGCGAATCTCACGGAGGAGGAGTCGGGGTAATTATTGATGGTTGTCCTCCTCGTTTAGACTTATCAGAAAACGATATTCAAGGGGACTTAGATCGTCGTAGACCTGGACAAAGTAAGATTACCACACCCAGAAAAGAAACGGATACTTGTGAGATTATTTCAGGGGTATTTCGAGGGAAAACATTGGGGACTCCCATTGCAATTTTAGTCCGCAATAAAGACGCGCGATCGCAAGATTATGACGAGATGTCGGTTAAGTTTCGTCCCTCCCACGCAGACGCAACTTATGAAGCAAAATATGGGATTAGAAATTGGCAAGGTGGCGGTCGATCTTCTGCTAGAGAAACCATTGGTAGAGTGGCCGCTGGTGCTATTGCTAAAAAAATCTTGCAACAAGTGGCTAATGTTGAAATTGTTGGCTATGTTAAACGGATTAAAGATTTGGAAGGAAAGGTTAATCCAGATACTGTTACTTTAGAAGAAGTTGAAAGCAATATTGTTCGTTGTCCTGATGGAGAAATGGCAGAAAAAATGATCGATCTAATCGATCAAACAAGACGAGATAAAGACTCTCTTGGGGGTGTGGTTGAATGTGTTGCCCGTTATGTTCCTAAAGGGTTAGGGGAACCGGTTTTTGATAAATTAGAGGCAGATTTGGCTAAAGCTGTCATGTCTCTTCCTGCCAGTAAAGGGTTTGAAATTGGCTCAGGTTTTGCAGGAACTTTATTAACGGGTAGCGAACATAATGATGAATTCTATATTGATGAAAGCGGAAATATTCGGACAATAACCAATCGTTCTGGAGGTATTCAAGGGGGAATTAGTAACGGAGAAAATATCATAATTCGAGTTGCTTTTAAACCCACTGCTACCATCGGAAAAGAACAAAAAACGGTTACGTCTGACAATGAAGAAACCACTTTGGCAGCAAAAGGAAGACATGATCCTTGTGTTTTATCTAGGGCCGTTCCGATGGTAGAAGCAATGGTTGCCTTAGTATTATGCGATCATTTATTACGTTGGCAGGGACAATGTAAAGTATTAACTTAATTGTTTTAATTTTAGCATTCAATTGCTCAAAATTTATTAGAGATTTAACTGGTCATTGCGAGGGGTAATATAAACAATAAGCTTTGATTTTAACTAAAAATACCCCGAAGCAATCTATCATAAATACAAAGATTGCTTCATTATGCTACCCCGTTTCGCTTCAAATGTTCCCAATACTCGTTAACTTTTTGGTTAATTTCTTGTGCTTGTGCTGATAATTTTGCATCTGATTTTTCAACTTTATTTATAAATTTTCGTAGGTTATAACACATTGTAACTTGCCCGCAAAGAATCAAATTGTCAAGCTCTTCTTTTGCTTTTTCAGGATTACTATCAAACCATAAAGTCGTTGGAGTATTCGTGGCTTTTGCTGATATTTTAGGCAGTTGTAATAAGTTTTCATTGGAGTTATTATTTAAGTTTTTATCTTTGGCCATATCAAAAATATAGTTGGCAATATACTGTTTTTTGAAAACTTCTTCAGAAATTTCTCTGGTTTTATTATAGTTCCGTCTACGCTGTCCTTTAAGAAAGGCTAAGAAAAGAGCAGGAATAGAACTCAACCTTATTTCTAATGATTGAAGTAATTCATTAAGCTTTAGATTACCTAATGTTTTAAGTAAAAGGCTCCAATCTGAGACAATATTTTCTAAATTTTGGATAACTTTTTTCAATTGATTTTTTAAGAAATTTTCTGAAAAATTATTTTGTTTAACAATAGATTCAATCACTCCAGTAATAAAGTTTAAACTAATCTCAAGTTGCCAAAGTACATAGGTAATGGAGCCAAAAATTAGACTGAGTAAAATAAACAGAAGAATTTCTGTGATTGTATGTTTTATTCCAACCGTCATTCCTCCAAAACAAAAGAGAAGATAAAAAATGAAAGCGGTTGTTATAATAAAAGATGTTCTGAAGAATATGGGAATAAGTGGAACAAACTTTTTAATGCAATTAACAAGTTTTTGAATATTATTATAATTTTCTTGGATGTTATTATAAATTTGACTAGCTGTAATGTTTCCTAGTCCATCAGGTAGTTTTAATTTAGCATCTTTGAGTAGGGTTTCTTCCTGGCCAATATTATCAGTATCGGATATAATTAGGGTTTTAAGATTATTATTATTCTTTCGAGCATCAGCCAACCAAATTGATTCTATTCCTAAATTATCATAAATTCCTCCGTCGACTAAATATAAAGAGTTCCCTTCTTGGAAAAATTCTTTGGTTTTTGGTGCAGTAATTTCTTCAGATAATAGGGTTTCCCAACTTTTTTTTGTCCACTGAAATTCTTTGGGAAAATTGAACGGTTTAAAGCCAATGGGAAAGCAAGAAGAAGCAGCGACCACATCAGCCAATCTAATTTCAGCTAAAACTGATGGTTTCAGTTGAATATTTTTATTGCCAATTAATCCACTTTCTCCAACTCGAAAACGAAAATTATTTCCTTGGTTCAATTCCGTTGTGTTAAACACAATTTCTTTGAGGTGAATCTGCTCTTTGTTATCAATAATTTCTTGGAATGTCCCGTGATCTAATAATTTATTATTATAAGTTTCGGCAGCCGCAACAATTAAACTAGGAAATTCTTGTCCTTCTCTCATATTTGGTAATTCTTTGAGCCATTCATTGGGTAGCCGTTCATTTAACAAAAATTGATAGAGGTCATCGTGAAATTGTTCAAATGATTCTTTTCTACTTAAAGAAAGTGCATATTTTGCCCCTGTAATGGTTCCACCAGAAACAGTAGAAAGCATGGTAACTTGTTCGCGTAAGCCAACTTGTTCTAAGAAGATTAAAACACCTAAATGAAAAGCAGTGGCGCGATATCCCCCTCCAGAAAAACAGAGGGCAATATTACCAAAGTCTATTTCTTGGTTGTTTTGAGAAAGTTCAGTGGTGCTTGTTTGTTCAGTCATAAATTTTCGAGCTTTTCGATTGTTAATAGTAAAAGCTTGCTCAATTATTTTCCATAGTTTCTTCTATTTCAGCGTCTGTGGTATCTTTCCAATAACACCTTTCAAAAATGCCTTGATACTCAGGATCTTGTGAATTAACCATTGCTATTAGGTCGTCTGTCCGAGATTCATCCCCATAGGCGATATCGCGGATACAATGAGCAATACGAAGGGGTGGTGCTGGGTTGTCTCGGGTTAAATTGACTAGCTGAGCCACAATAGTTTCGTCAGGGGAATCATAATATTCAAAGACATATAACCAGACATCTAAAAGCAGTTGCCACGCAGCAAAGTAAATATCCGCTTGCGTTGGGGTTCCTTCAGTAAAGGCCAGTTCGACTTGTGACCAAAGATCCGGATCAAATAGAGGAATACGCTCTGGTACTTTAGGGAGAAAGCTCACTCGTAACGCTTCCCACCATTGCGCTCTGGGTTCTAGGGCAAAAATATCACAAAATAAATAGAGAATAAGACTATAAGCTTTAGAGTCGTCTAGAATTGCTTGCCAAAAGTGTTCGTTATTTCCCAGAGCCAGATTCAGATCCAGATTTAGATCCAGATTCCGACCCAGATCCCGATCCCCCCGGTCCGGAAACCGATGCAGAGCCCGATCCCAACCCGGACCCAAAACCTGGTTCAAAACCCGATCCCGATCCAGATCCCGAATCCGATCCCGAGTCCGATCCCGAGCCCGATCCCCGTCCAGAACCGAAGCCAGAACCGAAGCCAGAACCCCAGCCCGATCCAGAACCTGATCCCGAGCCCGATCCAGAACCCGATCCCGAGCCTGATCCAGAGACCATTTAGTCTTTTGATTATCAAGAAATTGATTATTGATGGTTAATTGAGAAATATAGAAGGTGAAGTGTAGAAAAGTTCCCAATTCTACCTTATAATGGATATGTATCAGATACTGCTCAAAAATTCTCTTGGAAAATGATTCTCTTCCTAAAGATGAATTTAAAGACTGGGATATTGCGGCTAATAAAGTACCAGTGAACGAGGTACTTGAAAGATGATCCTGAAAAGCCCAAAAAAGTTCAATATTTTGAGTTAGTAAATCAGACTGTTGAATTGTATCTACTTCCCCGAAGAACAATTGTAAAAAGTTAACCTCATTCTCTTGGTAAATGACAGTTTCTTCTGTTAGTTCATTAATTTCGTCTTCTGTCCAATTGAGCGTATAAGCAATGAGAGATAAGGATTTTTTCTCAGTTAAATCAGTGGTAGTTTTCCATAAAGAACTAAAGACAGAACGAATCATCGTATCATTGGATGGCTCTTTTGCACTCCAGATTCGTAAAATTGATAAAAGAGGTCGTAACTTGTCCAGTTCTTTGACCTTAATGGATGAGGTAAATACATGAGTTAAAATATCTTCCGCTAAAGTCTCTGCTGCTTCAATACCATCCAGTAATAATCCTCCTAAAAGCAAAGAAATATTTAGCTCTGCGTTATTCTCGTTGATTTCTAATATTTGCTCAACCAAAAATTCCTGACTCTCGTTAGCTTTAAGATTTGCTATCAGCAACCTAATCACTTCTTGCCATCTAGGTTCACTACACTTTGCCTCTATTATTTGCCAAATATATCTAACGCCTTCAGTTTCTCCTTTGGTAATCAAATAACAAGAGGTTAGGTATTCTTGGAAAGTAAGATGGACAAAGCTATATTGTTTATCTCCAGCTTCAATCAGTAAACCGGCACGTTTTTTGATAAATTCCAAAAATTCTTCCGCTAAATCTTGAGCTTCGTATTTATCATCTGTTGTTTTTTCAGGATTCTGAATATAATTTGATAAAAAATCTTTGAGTTCGTCATAAGTAACCACTGCTCTTTGTTTGGCCTCGGTACTCAGACTTTTTTCGTGCATCCAATTGGCGATCGCTTCCATGCGTTGACGATTACGACGTTCTATTTTTCCTTTTCCTTTTCTTTTTGTTGAACTTTTGAATTTCCAACCGTGCCAAGTATTCAGTAACGTCTCTGTACATTTTTGATAGAGAACAACTCGTTCATCTGGTAGAACGGCATCAATGCGATGAACTAAGGTAATAATAGTTAAAAGTAAGGGATTTTCCGCTAATTCCCTAATGGCTTTATAGTCGTCATCTTCTAAAAGATTCGCTAAATCATCTATATTTTCTCTTCTTTCCTTCTTATTGGAAATACGAACGGTGTACCAATCATTGATAAATTGTCTGATTTCTGGAAGTTCTAAAGTAGTCAGACGATAATGACTAAATTGTTTTTCATCAAAGCGAAAATAGCTATCATAGCCAACAATTCTAGAGGTGACAATAATTGTATTTCCTGGATAGCTACTATCTAGGGTACAAATACGATCTTTAACAGTTTTTTTGTATTGAGAATCGGGTAATTCGTCGAGTCCATCAAAGAAAAGAATCGTCTGACCTGTTTCTAGGTAATACTGAAAAAATTCAGCATCAATAGATTTCAGACTAAAATCACCCTCAATCACTTCTTGGATATAGTCAATTAAAGACAAATTGTGTCTTGATTTCAGTTCATCGGCATAACGACGCAGAATAATGAGTATAGGTAAACGTGCATCGGGGGAAGTTTGATACCGTTTATTTTTCTGCAATTTTTCAGAAATACCAGCTAAGGATAAAAATTTTAGTAGGGTTGATTTACCGGAACCTGGATCTCCTAAAATAACGTTACGTTTACCTAATGTAAGTAAAGAAAGTGGATCGATCCGAGAAGCTTTATCTTCTTTGCTTGCTGCTTCAGGAACAACCGTTAAAGGGATATAAATATTTTCCATAGGAACCCCTTTAGTTGCTTCTGGTTTATAGACAGACATCCCCACAAATTCAATTTTTTCATGCAAACTTTTTAGTCCGTTATCATATCTTTGTCGCAGATCCTGGATCGTTTTTTTCCGTTTTTCACCATTATCAATAAGATTAGGATATTGACGCTCTCCTGGCTAAAGCCGAGGAGATTCATAACGAATCCCTGTCGGGATGGTTATTTTCTTGATTAAATAGACTTAACTGTAAAGTATATTCACTCAAGTTCCC
>JAAUYH010040127.1_pt1 | contig 18528 bp, 11 predicted proteins | sample 7278061 | NCBI WGS metagenome assembly JAAUYH01 (sample SAMN14350203, study PRJNA611818) | marine sediment metagenome | isolation source: surface marine sediment (0.6m) | place: French Polynesia: Moorea | collected 2018-08 | reverse complement strand
TTTTGATTGCTGCAATCAGGAACTTATTGTTTTACTGGAATCTGTGTCGCAAGTCAAAAAAATCTAGCGAAGAAACTACTCTTTGTAGCCCAAGGCTTTCTAAGATGAAACATGAATTTCGATCGAGAGCGACAAATCGAGATAGAACGGAAGTTACAGACAGGTCGTCTAATAACTTGTTTTTAATTCTAACTATGAATAAATTTTAATTCGAAGTCTTCTTTCGTTACAGGTTCATTTCTATTAACCGGTTTCAATCGATATGAATAAAAGTCATAACATTTTTTTCTAGCAGTAGTCGTTAAAGAACTCATTTGGATGTGTTCCGATCTTCGCGTTATCACACTACTATTTTTCAGTACCCTACACGAAAAAACCTAATGTTCCTAAACCTACTTCGAAACGATCATTTCTTACAACAAAACGAATTGTTGGTGCTGATCGTTATCCTCTTCTAGAAGGAAAAATTCTTCTATCTTTCTTGCTTCCTTTCCTTTCTACCGTAACCTTCGTGACGTATGCAGCCAGCTTTATTCCAAATCCCTTTTCTTCATGAAATATACTTATAATAGTCTGTAAACCTATGTTATATGTTATATATCTAGTGATGTTTCAAAATCCTTGTCGACATGAAAGAGAGATGACAGAAGGTTTAGTCGGAACTAATCAGACTTACTATCGCAGCATTTTGTTGCACCTTCTAGATGGCGCTGTAAATAGGTCTATAAGAAACGCATCTGAACAAGCTAGCTGATTTGTGCTCATTTCGTGCAATTCACTAAGTTGTTTGAGACGCTGATGGAAGGGAATTCTATTAACGTATTCTCACTACCGGCAGATGTGGTAATATTCGAGTAGGGTTTACAATATAGCCTAGTGTCGATCAAGTAGGCAGTGATAAAACTCGAGGTGTAGGTTGAAGTCATTTCACTACCATTTAAGCTCAGCGCTTCACTCCGCTTGCAGAAACACTGCGATCGACACGATCCATCCAGCCGTCTACTCATTCTTCCATTCGAAATCCTCACTTCGCAAAATGATCACTATTCTTCAACTCACATGTGTGGCTCTCCTTGCTCTTACTGTCCTAAGTGCGAAGGGGCCTGTTGACTATGAGCCAAAGACTGATGGCACCACAGACCCATGCCTAATCCGCAAGTGCGAGAAGGTGTGCGAGCCACGCTGTCAGGCCGCATCGAGCCTTCGTCTGGAAGAAAAATGTACCACTGACGAGAATGGTAAGCGCGTATGTAAAAATGTGCCCATCATTGAGAAAACCAGTAGCTGCAAGCAGGTGTGCGAGATCAAATGTACTACCGTTCCTGGCACATGCCTGTAGATTCAAACAATCTAATGCTGGATACCAATTCATCTGGGATCACTTCAATGACAGGCAAGGGGAGCATTGTGAAGTAAGTTGTGAATTCTATTCACAGTCAGAGAGGTTAGATGCTTGATACTGTTCGACTCTTACTGCAAAGGTCATTGGAAACTTCTTTCCAGACATCAGTGAATTTTAGAGATAGAATGTTTTTAGATTTGGCAATCGACTAGCACGCATACTTCCATGTTAAAATTGCTTTGCCGAAATCAGTCTCACTTTCACAAATTTTAGCCGGGGGGAATTCACAGGAATATTCGAGCGACACTAGGGTGCTTCCCGCAAAAAACCTAGACAATATTCGTTCCATGCCACGATTTATCTCACCGCACGTAATCGGCTTGCTATGACAGTTCGAAAAGAGATCTTGCTCGTTCGATCGGCCTTTCAGGAGTTCATCAGAATTTCGTTTAACATTCAATCAAGCTAAGTATTTCGAGCACGCTCAAATAAGGCTGCATGCGTCCGAGAATGCAATAGTATCGATAGTTTACCCAAGGAAGTCGGCACATTAGTTCAGTCAGAAATTGACTACCGTCAGAATCGCTACTGAAAATGAAAGCTGAACCGATAGTACATTCAAAAGGTTTATTAATATCTGATTAATTGCAAGAGGCACACAAAGGTTCTGAAGATTTGTTGTTTTCTCCCAAATCTGCCATCGAATCCAGTTCCTTAGCCAGGAAAATTGATCGGACATTTATAATATACTGCCAATGTGAGTCTATTCACATGGCGAGATCTGATATCACAGTGAGTTTGGACGCAACGTAGACGAACCGAAGTAGACGTAGTGGTTCAACCAGTTGTGAAGCATTACTCTAGAACTCGAAACACTGTCCTAGGTTCTCAACGTTGCATAAAAATTCTTCGCTCCTTTCGCCACTGATTTTCGATCGCTCACCAAGAGAAACAAAAGTTTCAAAGCATATTGTGTGACAAATAGGTTTCTGCTTAATAAATATTCCATTTGGGCGCAAAACTAGCGTTTCAAATGATAACTCATATGTTTCAAACTGGTGCGGAAGACGGTAATATATTGTTCTGGCCTAATTTTGATGAATTAAAACAGATCCCAATTGAAACGCTTACATGATCGAATATTCATGGCAGCAAACTCGATTTCAAAGACAAAGTAGTATTAATTTACAGTTAAATGATAAGCTTTATCAAATTAATTAGTACCAGTAATCCATTTATGTTGGAGCGCATGTTCAACGGGTATTCGATGGTTTGGATTCGGCCACATTAACGATTCAAGGAGGTTACGCGCATCATGGCTCAGGTCGTTAAATGTGGGAAGGACCTGCAGTTCGACATTCCTGATCTGCTGCATTAAATTTTGGCCACCGAAAGCCAACCGAGCCGTTAGCAGATTGTACAGAATATGACCACAAGCAAAAACGTCAGCTTTTAATCCATACGGCATACCTTTCGCTTGCTCAGGCGACATATACAAGGTAGTGCCTTGCCTTTCTGGAGCTGGAAAAGCCCCTGATTGTGGTACAAGCTTTGCTGCTCCGAAGTCTCCAATCTTGATCTCCGTAACCGGGCCGGAAAATTTTACAAAAACGTTCTCCGGTTTCAAATCCCGGTGGGCAATTCGGTTGCGATGCAAATACGCCACACCGGTCAAGATAGACTTGAACAACCTCTTCGCATAATGTTCAGGTACTCCGCCTGGGAATCTGCGTATCAAATTGAGTAAATCTCCCCCGTTCATGAGGGGTGTAACAATAGCAGTTATATCCGACGCAAGAAGTATATCTTCGGCAATAAGAAGATTCTCATGGTTCAATGACCCGCTGAACGTGAGCTCTGGTACACTTGCTATTGAATTATACTTCAAAATCTTCACAGCAACCTTTGCTCCAGTCGATAGCCGAGTCATCTTGTAAACATTTCCATTGCCCCCTTCTCCGATCTTCACCGTATCCTTATAAAATTCATTCAAACTCCAATAATTGCATTTTGCCAACTCTTGCATCCATTCCTCCTTCTTGGCTGCAGAATTGAAGTCGATTCGCACCCATGTCCTTTGTGTTGTAATGAGACGTATCGAAAGTTCCCCCAATTTATTGTGCAACATAGTTCTTAGCGGAAAGCACTCCCATTTCCCGCGGGTGGCATCCTCAACAAAAAGTGCTCCCCATTTCAGCGTGACACGCCGTCTTTGGAGACCTCGATGCGACGACAGCTCTGTGTTCAAGATCTCCTGTTTGTTAGGAAATGTGAAAGGCATTTCGGAACTTGTACACTCGAGCCATCTAAGTTGTGATCGATCGCTCTTTTCTATTCCACATTGATTCAGCTTTACGGTCGCTAAGAATGAAGGGAATTCTGCACTGAAATAGAATTTTCTTCTTTTGAAGTCCGTTTAATTGAGAGGGTTTCAGATTGCTTCACCAACAGAATTCGAGCAATATGCTTTTTATCACAACCAAACTTGGATATCGATTGACTTCCGCTTTTCTCTTACCCATGTCTTTGAGAAGATGCTAATAAACTCAAGGTACGGGTTCATTGTCTGTAATTCGAGTTGTAATACGAAGTTCCGACAACTCCTGGAATAGATCACGAATCTAATAGAAAACGAAAGCTTGAATACCATTATACTCCTGAAAATGAGAATTATACCCCACCAGGGTGTCGTTCTTTCAGTTAATGAGAACACGTAGACAAATTGGGATAAGTAGAAATTAGCAAGGGGGAGTCCTGGGAACTATTTAGTGAAAAACCCTCGTACGGCCAAAACATGCACCCGATCCTGTTGATCATCGTGAGAATGCGAAACGGTGATCCGTAGTTTACTTCTCAACGTTGACATATACACCCTAGCAGTTAAGGGTTACAGATCTTATGTGTTGCTGGCTATATTTTTACAACAACCAATAAAATAGCGCATGGATTGTTGTCACGGAACAGAGTGTACTTCGTTCCTGGAAATAGAGATTTTGAAGTCGAAATGGTGATTGTCAACAAATCATCTATCTGAATAATACACGACTCATGTGGGGGACCACTTCGTTTACTAAATTGTTTTGCGCACAAGCTATCATCTCCACCTTGCTATTTCATAGATTTCGGCAGAGAGCGTCTTCTTTCTATTGCTCTCGGAGTAGAATTGAGTGTCAAAGATGTCTGTCCTGGAGTTTTTGAACAGGCGAAGATTATCAATAAGAGATTTGGTAATAAAATTGGACGGTTTTTCAAACTCTGCAACATAGTGTCTATTCGCCGGGCTTTACGTTTCATATTTAGGACAAATAACTCTAATGAAACCTCAATAGGGACAGGGCGGCTTTATCGCATCTTTATCTAATAAATGAAAGTTTATGATAGCTAATCTTGTACAGAACCGTGGGATCAAGCTGTTCATGTTGCTGTGCTTGTCAATTTCACTGTAACTGGTCCATACGAACACCCTAAGCCTTGTTCTGATGCCAAAGCATTTGATTCACGATGAGAATATCGAGCTAGCAGTACTAGTACTTTGGCATGGTTTGCATGATTCACATCATTCCCTACCTGCCCAATTATCTTGTTTGGGGAGCGATTTGGTTATTTGTAAGAGGCATTCGTTGTTGACCCTAAACGGCTCTCTTTCTTCGGGGATGTCGTAAATTCGGCCTCGTCATATAATAATGACTCCCATTATAGCCACCGATGCGTATGTTACAACTTCCATGCAGTAAAATATAATATAGTTACTCAATGTTGGAACTGATGAAACGATACGGATGAACATGAGGGGTGAATGCGGACGGAGAAATGACCACTGAAGTTCAAGAAAAAATAGAAAATCTGTTCTCCGACAATCTGGAGTTGAAAAATTAATTTTCGCAATCCGTCATTAACCGCTGGAAACATGTTGGAAAAATCGTGACCCGTCCTGCATCCTGACTGACAGGAAAGAAAACCTTCGTCGTCGTCCGAAGCAACTAAAACAATTCTTAAATTATCCAAAAATCAAGAATGAGTATAATATAGAATTTGACGGATTAACTAAGAATCAGTTGGTCTAAAAAACTAGGTGTTTTGTCCGCCGGGATCCGATTAGTCAGAAATGGCTGAATTCCAATGTTTGTTCATGCTTACAAACATTCGGAAAAGATCCAACCGCATCCGCTTTTTTTAGGTATTTTCTTCGGAGTGTCGTGGAAAAATCCGTTCGAATTCACCCCTGCTCAATATCCGTTGCGATCAGATGGCCTCAAAGTGCAGGATGTAAAGCTTTACTTACGACTCATAAGAAACAATCTCGTTAAAGCTCATCTGCGCGCTTTCAGTGTCACGCTTGTGTCTACAAAGTGAATCTATTCTTTGACCCATAACAAAATAAAATAAATTAAGGTCCTACGTAACCCGGCGATTGCGCAAGTATCTTTCTAGACCTACAGTGCTTCACCCCAAGCTTTGGAGTAGCGGAGAAAAGGATTGATGCTGCTTGCTGACACACGTTCACAATCATGAAAGGACTTATGAACGAAGAGGCAAGTCACGGTACCCTGCGTTGTGGTGGCAATCAAAGTGCATTGTCAGGCCTTCAAAGAATTGATATAGAATGTAGTGAAGCAAATGCAAGTGAATTATCACGTACTGTAGTATGACAAACACCTTGATGGATGATGTCACTTAACACCCGTAGGAAACAGAAGAAATCTTTGTTCAGAAACAATTACAATTATTACAGGTATAGGGAAATTAAAAACCGAATAAATTGACAACTGATATTGCCCTCAGGGCAGAGAGTCGTGGCATCAGTTGACATAATTGTGAACAGGGTTGACTAATTAAATCACCTGAAGAAAACAGCTGGCTGTTTGAGCACGAATGACAGCAATTAAGCCATGTAGACAGAAAAACGCAGCTTCCATTGGGCCTAATGTCAACGGCTTTGATGTTACATTTTCCTACGCAGTGCGTGCGAGCTTCCATTGTCCACAAGCGCCTCCAATGTATTCGCCGTTGTCGGCCCTAACGACAACTTCAATTGCTGTATTGCCGACCTTATAATCGCAATACAACGAATACGTGTTGTATTTTCAGAATTTTTTGCATCTGTAATTGTTTTGGCTTGTGTACAAATTCACGACCGCTTCAGGCCACATCGTCACCCAACCAACGTAACAACGGTACCAGTCAACCTATTGTACTCGTCACATATACGATGGGATGTTGTACGTTCTCTGTCTACGTTATTCTCGCTTTACTGCCTGCAGTTGTGCTGTGTGCTATCGAGCCGAATGAACTTCGTGGCAATTTCGACCTCGTCGGCGGACCTCAAGATTGCCCCAACACCATTCGCACCACCCGTGTTCGCCCCATCCGGGAACGAGAAACCGTTGAAATTGATGTGCCCGCCATCTCCATGGGCGGCAGCGCCTGCACCGGCCCTGGATACGTGATTATGGCTCGCCAGACCGGTGCTCTGTCGGTCTCAACTCGTACCGAACAATTGTCAACCACCGTGCGAAGACGTGGGGGCGGTGGCGGTGGCGGTGGCGGAAGTCGTGGCGGAGGAGGTGGTAGCCGACCCTCAGGCGGTAGCAGTCGGCCATCTGGGGGCGGCAGTCGGCCAAGTGGAAGTGGCCGTGGCATATCGGGCACGATCTCTCGAGCCCGACAAGGTTTGGTTTCACGCCCTATCAGCAGGGGTCGTATCCCAGTGAAGGGGTCACGCCTCAGAAGCGGTGGAGTCCGAGGAACGGCTTGGCTAGGCGCTGCATTCGTCGCAAGTCGCGGCTGGAGCGGCGGGAAAGGGAACTCGTGGCGGAAGCGTCGCAAGTCGATCGATGGTGACGAAGATGACGAAGTGTCGGAACTCAGTGAAGAACTAGACCGTCTAGATATCCCCCACTACTACGGCTTCCATGCACGCCCCTCTCTGGCGCAGCTGGCGCAAAGTGTGGCAGACTTCACAAAATGGGGCTTCCAGTGTGGGCGCTACGGCGCAGAGTTTCGTACTCGCTTCCTATACTTCCGTTTGTCAGAACAGGCATCGGTGTTTCAAGTTGGTCAATTCTTCTCCCCTAATGTTAGCTACCTAGTCATCAGCGGTTCCACGTACGACGGCGAGACCACAAGAAATCCTGAGGTGCCATGCATCTACGCGTCGCGGGAGCACAGCACTGGGCGACACGGGACGAATCCAGGTGGCCAGCCCGTGGACTGTCTGGCTGGCGACGCGATGGTGACCATGGCTGACGGTACGACGAGTCGTGTCGACGAACTGAACGAGGGGGACGAGGTCGCGCGTGGAAGGCAGGTATTCATGTTCACGCATCGTGACGAACAAAAGGAGGCTCGGTTCCTTCGCTTCACAAGTACAACTGGGGAGACGCTGGAGCTCACACACGGGCACTACCTCTACGTCAACGGCGTGCCACGCACTGCGCGCGACGTGCGCGTGGGTGACACTCTGCAGCGCGGGGACGGAAGCGTGGTGATGGTGGGCGAAGTGACGGAGGTGCTGAAGAAGGGCGTCTACAACCCGCAGACCGTCCAGGGCGACATCGAAGTGAACGGCTTCGTCGTGTCGACCTACACCGAGGCGGTACAACCGGAAATCGCCCACCCAGCTCTCGCCCCCCTGCGCGCAGTATGGCGATGGGCTGGATATTCGTCTCGCGCATTGTACGGTGGGATGCCGCAAATTTTAGGAAGCCGCACTATGTGATACAAGGCGCGTTGGGGGTACGAAAGGACTACTGGGAACTCTATACCATTTGTCGGATGGCTTATCTTATTTCGGGCTCTTGGGATTTCGTGTACAGTACATGTGCATGGCGACCGGTCTGTAAGATTCAAAGTCGTGCTCGTGTTCGTGGGCACCCAGGCGTAATTCGTCTTGTCGAGTACGCTCACATTTCGTTATACAATTAGAGTGGAGTACAGAATAAAATTGTTACACTTTCCTTTTTCCGTAGGCCTTGGTACTACGCCATTGTTCTAGCGAACTGTCGGCGTAATGAGGTCCTTACTTTACTCCCTATGATGGGACATCACTTTTAGAGCATTAGTCCAATGACTCAGTATGCTAGATAATTCTACATTTTGAATAACAGTCAAACAAATATATGCGGAGGTCCACCGCCAAAGGATCGATACAGATGATAGGTGGTCACACTGCACCTTCGGAATCATGACTGTAATCGATTCAGATTAATGTAGTGTAATGGTAATGTGGACAGCAATTCTTCAATAAATTGAATTATCCATTTAAATTTCGAAAGCTCTGAAACCTCAAGAAACCTCAGTTACAGCCAATGAAGTACTAACCCTTGTGAAGCATATCATCCAATTAATCGGAGAAACTAAGCCTGATTATGGAATATGTCCAAGGAAAATGCAGCATTTGAATTATAATTAGCTTTATTTTCGCAAAAATCAAAGAATATGAATTCAAATCGACGTGTTTAGTCCGGGATGATTTTTGATACCTAAAGAGTATGTCTAAAACAATCATCGCACATGATTCTGCAGAGGACTGGCTCAATTAATACCGACGTGAATTTCAAAAATGCATATGTGAATTCTATACTAATCAACTAAATCAAGTTGATTCCATAGATATTGCAGCTTACGATGACTTGCAGACATCGTATTAAGGTGCTCCAATTTGAACCATTACTCCATCGATTCCAAGCAGTGATTCTTGATATCTAGTAGTTTTCTTAATAAATGCCAGGTAGCCAATATATTACATTTGACCTCTGCTCCCCCACAAGTGAATATGACTGAGTTGGTCCACGGACTACAACTTGAGCTAATAAACGCTTCCTAATAATTTTTTCCTATTTGAATTCACATACGTTGTAGTTCAGCTACGGAAATTTAGTACATTGGGCTCAAGGCTGGTTTTGTGCGAGGTTTTTATTCAAGTTTTAATGCAAATTCTCGCTTAGCGGATATACCGTGCGGTCTATCGAATACATGGTTGTACTATGCTATAAATCGTGAAATTCATAAACTATAATTATTTCACCGTAAGCCCTTCCAAACGTTTGTAGAATCACATCGTACGTCTCAGCCATTTCCTGTATCACATTTTCCATTTTCTACCCGTTATCATGAATGACAGATGGAAATCACCATGAATTTGGTTCTTCGCTACCACAGTAATAATGCAATGGTGTTCTAATATTTCAGAATAATATAATTCTGAGAATGTTGTTTCTTTCATATTATATTATCAAAGAATATCCGATTAGCGATGTACGATTGTATTTAAAATTCCTCAGAATCAACAAGTCGTCCCAAATTTTTGTCCCACACCATAACTTAACTTCGACATAAGTGTTTCTTACATATGGTTTCAAAATCCCTGGATAATTTTCTGATACAACAATTTATTCACAGATATTGTGAGCTATTATATTCAGCTCTTTACATAGAGCAGCGCATTATGCGACACGAGGAAAGGCGTGTATATTAAATATTGCTGCTCATAGAGGATATGGGTAGAGGCCTTCATAAGCTACAGGAGACGATGATGCAACGTTGAACTGACGCGTGATCTCTTGAAGAAAAAAATGGATGTCTATCAGACTACAGAGATAGTGGACTATTTTCAAATCAAGAAGCAGCAGAGAGCTCCTTTTATACTAATCATAACCAAGTATGTTAACACCAAGTATCTCATGCACACCGTTGAACACACATACCACTGCTCTTTGAAAAACTTAGGCTGCAGTAAGTTGTACTTAAATTTATAGAAATTGAGGATAAGCCATGCCGAATAGTTTGCTCTCTTACTGAATTTCTGCCGTAAATACCGGAAACTCTGCCAGCGACCAGGGCTGGAGTCGAAACATGGGTAATGAGTGTCATAAAACCTTCTCTTGCCTGTCTCACTGCCCTGTTGATCATACAACACGATGTAAACCAATCGAAAAGAGCCAAATTGCGAACGAAGGATCAGGCAATATCTTGAAATTGGTCTTCGGAATTACTTTGATCATTATTCTATCAATGTATAGAAATAATTTAGGTGACGTATATGACTTCCAAATCTACAGCGTTCGAGAGAGAATGCTTTGTATTGGCACATTACGTGGTGATGTTTCGAGTGAAAAGATAGAAAATTTTAACATACAAGGTAGGGATTCTAGGAGATGCTTGATTGAGAAAAACGAAATTAAGTGACTTGAAATCCTAGAATGATTGATTGATTTGAAAAATGTTCTGAATCTATTCAGAATGTTTATTAAATAAAAACTCGAATGAAAGAGCCATAACGTATATGAATGTTTTCAGATTTCTCCTTTAGGTAGTATTAAAATTTATCACAGAAATCGGCAAAATGGTTTGGACGGATCATACGTATGATTGCATGATTTGATCGTCACGTATTCCAAGAGTCTAGTACTGTTAAATGGCTCCTCTTTTTCGAATGAACTCAGTAAAATTCAGTTACCACAGAAAAATTCCAGACTTCTTGATTTTCGAGAAAGAATCGAGTCAAATCATGCGTGAAACATTGACTCTCGGCATCTACTATGATTCTATTATTTACACGACTGAAGATATACTATTTCCGGTCGTATATATGCTTCATCCAGAGCAGTAATGCGAAAAATATATCTCTCATCTGTATATTCCTTAACTTCTAACAAGATCCTACAATGACTCTCTTCTCTTTTGTGGAAATTTTTTTATATACCAGTACAATTACCCGTAGATCTCCTATTTCTATAATTTCAGGAATTACGTATACTTTTATAAATTCAATCCAAGCTTATTTTCTGTCACTTCCTCACTACAAAATTTCTAAATTAAAATCTGAAGGTCGAGAACTTTTATTGTCCTTGGAACTATTGGACCCAAAGAATAACTGTAATTACTATAGATAGCTTAAATTTTCTTTTCATTCCATACTGTATTTGGAAAGGCATAAGTAATATCAGAATCGATACGTTCCATCATGCTATATTACAATTGCGGGAATTATCTTCTTAGTAAATACCCTGGTTCCTTCAACGCCTAAAGGATGTAGAAAGTTTAATTCAATGTTCATACTACTACTGTGGTAAACAATAAACTTCACTCGACTAATAGTCATAGATGTGCCTGACGAGTGATACAGACGATACAGGATACTCCTGTTTAAAACGTTTATAGTCTATGAGGTAGAAATAGTTCAGTCGTTGTTAGTAAAAAATGTTATCTTTACTTCATCTAATGTTTACATGTATATAGACTTCTTACTAGCTTCTAGAAAGTTCTGAATGCCTCTTTTACAGTCTTCAGGAACTTTCTAGATGATTCTACTGTAGAAACATCGAAAAGATTCTAAAAAGTTCTAGAATCCATTACATTTTTTATCTTGTCATAATTGGAGTTCGTAATCAGAATGTATACGAAAATATTATACATTTCAGACGAAATGAATAACCGAAATGTATTTTTTGTTTCACAACGTTTTAAAGAAACTAATTACTCTAATACAAATGAATACAATGTCATATTTCTCAAAGTTACAAATATCAATAGTATCTGTTAGCAGTGTTCACTTCAATTCGTCTACCACGTTGTAGTTCTAGTTAAATCTTTTAATGGCTTCCAACCTTTTATGATCAGAGCCAACAGAGAAAATATTTCATGCTGCAATTGTGTTTCGAGTAATTCTCGGCAAGGGTCAAATATTCATTTTTTTTCACCTTCTTTCACGGGCTTGCTTCTTTTGTCAGGGTAATTTCTGCTCAAACATCGACGTTGAATGTCTGTAGTGAAACAGTTTCCCGCTTTGCATACTTCTTAAATATTTCTAAACCACCTTACTAATTGTTTAAGCTGTATTTTGCGTTCATAAGAAATTTCGTACTGCATATTATACTATGCTTTCCGATCTTTGGAAGGAACAAGTTTTGAGTAATCTTGACTAGATTCGTGCCCAGTATTAGAGCAACGATTTGTCTTCCGATAGTTTCGTACGACGATTCTAACCTGAAGGTCATTGTCTTCACTTAGGTCATGTAAATTCCCGTGAAATAGGCATCTTTTGTTAAAACTTTAATATCCACTCGAATTTCGGCAGTTTTAACGTCCCAGCAATGCAGTGTGATGCATCTGTTTGGATCCGTTTCTATCCAATCTCGGAAAACCCAAGAAAAAAATCCTTAAAACTAAATTTCAATGTGCTAAGACGGAGATTTGGAACTATAGATAAATATAATTAGCATTATTGAAAATTGAATCATTTTGATCAATCTGAACATAAAATTTTTGGGCCATTGAAGTTGGTGAAAGCCGCATCACGTTTTGAATTTTTCAACTTACAAAGCATAGGTTCTATGCAATAGCTGAACTGCTTTGTAATCCTAGAACGCAGAAGCCATTCAACTGAATTAGTATACCAACTTTGCATCTGTACTACTTAAATTTTATAACCTTTTAAAAATTTAGTGAATTGACTGGCATTTTCCCCAAATTTCACCGATGAAATATATCCAACTAGTGAAAATATATCGAACCTCAGAAAGATGATTTTAAGACTTCTTAATTTTATTGGATCCTAAAATAAACATGAATTCATCTCAACAAATGTCGTTATCCCGGGTAGCTTCACACTCCTGGTAACCGTCAAAGCCCCAAGTCCTTGCGTGGCTGTAACCAGGGATCACTTATAGAAGCAGGTAGATGATTAGATGCAGTGGTGCTCCAGCTACCGCCCCCCCTCTCTCTGTCTCTCGCTCGATGACCGGCTGGTGTGAAAGTATTCAGCTCATGTTTCAATTCATCCCGTCCTTTATTTTAGTCGACAAACATGATAAATCTATCACAGGTCAATGCAGTTAATTAACAATTGCACTGAGCTATTATAAATTAACCTATCCTAAAATGATAATTTTTCAATTTCAAATTCGACAACAAATAAGCTTTTGAGGAATTAAATTGTGAGAAATCGTAATGCATTGTTTCGTGCACTGTTCCCTTAACTAAAGTAATACGGCATACCCTTTCCTGTCTGAACTCGAAATTTTCCAGCTACTCGTGACTGTGCTGAGAATAGTGCACAGCATATTTATTATTCCTTTCATTGTTTGATTGAGTACAAATAACAATTATTATTTCACATCAAGTCCTATTTTCCCGTGACAGTATTCATTTACTGTTTTGAGTCCTTTTGTACTTAATTTTTGTTTCCAACATCACTTAAATTCGATTCTGGGCCTCCTAGCCTTTGCAATTTATCTCTGAATATCATACATGCACAGTATTAGTTGTATTTGGTGACTGATTTAGCTTTCGATGTTTCTCTATATCAATTATCTGCAACACATTGGTAGCAGCCGCATTGCTAAATAAGCACGCGCATGGAACGTGTACTTTTTGCTCTAGAAAGATTGCATGGACCCCAATTTTGATCGGCCGAGTGCTTTATGTATTCCGAATTTTTCACTGTATTATTATGCTCGAAAAGTGAGCATGCCATTTCGTGTATTGTGCGTAGGTACGGCGTATTGCTCTCCTTCATGTCAAATTCATTTACCTAAAAAATAGGACTGTACCTGATCAAAACTGCTCTCTATTATTATAATAATTGCCTAATAATTGGACAGTGAAATCGGGACATAAGACTTTAAGCTTACTGAAGTGGTGAAATTCCTACTTTGTTTTATTTTTCGCATTAATTCATCTCTCATTCTACTAACCAAATTTTCAACCGCTTTGAGTTTATTACTGCACTCCGCCTTGCGACAATTGTGTCGTAACCCACGTCGTCTCAGATAGTATATTTAACATGATATGATCCGGGAGTAATAACACCACAAATGCGCTTGGAGTCACTAAATCATCAGAAATTATAGCTGTAGGGACACGAACATACGGCTAAAGGTTGTGAAGATACCGAGGACGACTGACCTGTAAACAAAATCAAGATCAGGATTGACGAAAAGGTAGACAATTTCAACACATAGCAGTTTCCCCGTTCTAGGAAATGACGCAAGGCGAAAAATATTATTTAATATATATTATAGCACTTCTAGGAAAGCATGGTATAGACAATCATGATATTGGTTATAGCATTTCTTTGCATGTTAGTAGAAATTCTTGTTTCACAGTAAAAGAAAGAGACGTGGGACTCTGTTGTAGTGCTTTTGTAACCGAATTTTTCTAATATATTTTAATTTGCCATAAATTGACAATGTCTTACAAAGATGAAATCAACGGTAGCAAAGAATTCTAGTTAATTGATTTTGTTCTGTGCACTAGTGAAACGATATAGCGCACTACAACCTGCAATACTTGATCCGATTTCTGGAAGCAGATCTGTGGAACGGTTCCACGGAATCCCCCCCAGATTTCAGGTTTTTGTGATGCACTGAACTAAAACGCATACGTTACAAAATAGAGAGAACCTCTACTTATCACGTCGAGAACCTGTGAGTGACGTGTTGGATTTGTGAGCCCTTTTCGAAAACCCCTGATGTATAAGATGGGACGCTGCACCTTCTTGATCTTCTCTGTTCTAGCCCTGCTGCCTGCCGTTGTGTTCAGTGCCGTCAAGCCGAATGAGCTCCGTGGCAATTTCGACCTTGTGGGCGGGCCTGGTGATTGCCCCAAGACCATCCGCACCACCCGTGTTCGCCCCATCCCGGAACGAGAAACTGTCGAAATCGATGTGCCCGCCATCTCCATGGGCGGCAGCACCTGCGATGGTCCCGGTTACGTGATTATGGCACGCCAGACCGGCCCTATCTCACCCACAACTCGTACTGTACAATTACCAACAACCGTTGTAAGACGCGGTGGCGGTGGCGGCGGTCGTGGTGGAGGTGGTGGTGGCCGAGCGCCTAGCGGTGGCAGCCGACCTTCATTCGGTGGAAGTCGACCTTCGGGCGGCACTAGTGGGGGCGGTAGTCGGCCGAGTGTCAGTGGCCGAGGCATATCGAGCACAATTTCACGAGCCCGGCAAGGTTTGATTTCGCGGCCTATCAGCAGGGGTCGTATCCCAGTGAAGGGATCACGCCTCAAAAGCGGTGGAGTCCGCGGAACTAAGTGGCTAGGCACCGCATTCCTTGCTCGTGGCTGGCAAGGAGGCAAGGGGAACTCGTGGCGGAATCGGCGCAAATCGATAGATGGCGACGAAGACGACGAAGTGTCGGAACTCAGTGAAGAACTAGACCGGCTGAATATCCCCCACTACTACGGGTTCCATGCGCGGCGCTCTCTGGGGGAGCGGGAGCGACCGTTAAATTTGACAGACTTCACAGAGTGGGGCTTCGAGTGCGGGCGGTATGGCGCAGAGTTTCGTACTCGCTTCCTGTACTTCCGTTTTTCGGAGCAGGCAACGTCGTTTGTAATCGACCGATTCTTCTCACCGAATGTTAGCTACCTCGTAATCAGTGGCTCCACTTACGACGGCGAGAGCACAAGAAATCCTGACGTGCCATGCATCTACACGTCGCGGGAGCACAGCACGGGGCAGCACGGGACAAATCCGGAGTTGGGCGAGCCTGTGGACTGTCTGGCTGGTGATGCGCTGGCGAGTATGGCGGATGGCACGACGAGTCGTGTCGACGAACTGAACGAGGGCGACGAGGTGGCGCGCGGAAGGCATGTGTTTATGTTCACGCATCGCGACGCACACAAGGTGGCACGCTTCCTTCGCTTCACAAGCACAACCGGGGAGACGCTGGAGCTCACGCACGGGCATTACCTCTACGTCAACGGCGTGCTACGCGCGGCGCGCGACGTGCGCGTGGGTGACACTCTGCAGCGTGCTGACGGCAGCCTGGGGACGGTGGGGGAAGTGACGGAAGTGCTGAAGACGGGCGTGTACAACCCGCAAACCGTGCAGGGTGACATTGAAGTGAACGACTTCGTGGTGTCTACATACACCGAGGCGATACAACCGGAAATCGCTCATTCTGCTCTCTCCCCGCTGCGCGCCGTTTGGCGATGGGCTGGATGGACAACTCGCGCGCTCTATGGTGGTATGCCACAGGTTTTTAGAGGCGCCACTGCGTGAGGCGGGGGTCGTGGTGGAGGTACGACCGGAGTACTCTGAACTCAATACCGTTTGTCGGGATGGCTTACCTTATTTCGGGCTGTTGGGATTTCGTGTACAGTACATTTGCACGGTGACCGGAGTGTAGGATTCGAAGTCGTGCTCGTGTTCGAGGGCACGCAGGCATAATTCGCCTTGTCAAGTTTGCGCACCCCCCCGTTCTTCTATTGGAGTGCCGTTTAGAATAAAGTTATTCCATTTTCGTGTTTTATTGAGTCTTACCAATGCACCATTGCCTTGGCTAGTATGTATTCTTTCTGGGTGTAGGCGTAGACAGGTCGTTAACTGTAGAATACAATCTCTCTATATGACGGCAGCTCCCTTTCTGAGCAATCGACCAATGACGCATCTGATTTCAGATACGAACAGGACAAAAAATATCTCGGCAGGGGACAACAGTTGAGTCGGGTTCGTTTACTTGAAATGGAACTTCGAATCTCGATACGGCGTGTAACTAACCAACAAGTTCACGATTCAAGATGAAGGGACTTGGCCGTAATTGTGCGGTACTGTACATCCACGATTGATAACCAGACTATTTGAAACCATCGAATTTATGCGGAGGTCCACTGACAAACTACAAATGATTGGTAGTCACACCGCACTTGGTATCGTAACTGTAACTGATCCGCAGCAATGTATAGTGCAGTGTACGCAAAGTACGGTGTTCAGCAATTCAAGAAACCTCAGTTACACCCAATGAAATACTATCCGTTGTTACACGCACCATCAATTAAACGAATCTGATTCCTGAGGACTTTGGAAAATGTTTTTTTTGATTTGTTTTAACTGTAAGTTCTGTTTCACAAGAACTAACGATTATAAATGTAAATTAAAACTGAATAGATACAGGGGGTATTAACGCGGAATAATTATTGATGAACAATCATCGAACGGAATTCTGCTAGGTAATGGTACAGTCGAGCAGAATTTCAAATTCTATTCTGCAGCAACTATAATCTGCGCAACGTGCCAAACTCCAGTTGAAAATGCCTTCATCGTAAAATTTAACATCATGTTATAGTAAGTGCTCTGTTATTTTGTTACAAAATTGATTAGATCAACAGAATAGCATTGGAAGGGGCAGTGGGTCCAAATTGTGACATGTGCATACCCTGCGTTTCCCAATGCTGATGTATTCTCTCGTGTAACAGTATAGAGAACAGCTTCTTCTACATCCAAAATAAAGCCAAAGTTCTGATGCAATAGAGATCGCTTCAGTAGACGAGACCGCCCGCCAGGTTGAAATTTTGTATGCCCGAAAACCATTAGGCACAACCTTACAGATCGACATCGATTATCATTCCTGGCTGTGAGCACAGCCAGGACAGAGACTAAGAAATGGCTCTTAATTTGAGAAGCACTATTATCTGAAAATAGGATTAGTTGATCAAAATGACAGTTGCAATTTCTGAGAAATTCGAGTAAAAAAGATGATGCAGTACTCCCGTTCTTTTCTATGCATTGTGTCTCACCCATGCATAGAATTGGTGTATTCTTGAGATTCTTCATCAGCTACATCGAATAAATCGACTTCCAGAAGTAGCGAAAAGTAACGAAGTCAAATCCGATTCGAGTGACCACGCAATTCCAAGGAGTGAGCGAAATTTTATGGAAACTTTCGATGTTCGAAATAGAGGGCAACATTTTAAGAATAGAATTTGAGATTTTTTTAATAAAATACTGGAATAGTAGAAAAGATAGATTGCTTGCTTGCTCGGAATAGCTCGATCACGCTGGCCGTGGTGTACATGTTTTCTCTTGATCGAAGTGTACAAGAAGAAATCAAGAAAGCGAGACGGAAAGCTCTGCTTCGGTCTATTTTATTCCGAAAAAGCTTTCAGCCTTTTGCTGGAAAGGGTTTTGTCTTTTACGTGAAAAACGAGTACCACACGAAATCAATGGAATTAATGATAATCAAAACGTAGCCTTTGTTGTTAACTGCTGCTATGTTAATTTGGGTGTTTTGAGCTTATTGTCTCACACTGACTCCAAAGGTGCGAAATCGATGAGCTTTGGATTCATTATCCTGAAATGCAAAAGAAAATCATCAAGAGAGCAAATCGATCCCGACCTTCAATTCTACGATTTCTTCCGCTTGCGGGTTGGCGCACAAACTAGGGAGTTCGAC
>JAAUYH010108689.1_pt1 | contig 18531 bp, 21 predicted proteins | sample 7278061 | NCBI WGS metagenome assembly JAAUYH01 (sample SAMN14350203, study PRJNA611818) | marine sediment metagenome | isolation source: surface marine sediment (0.6m) | place: French Polynesia: Moorea | collected 2018-08 | reverse complement strand
CGTTCTTTAAATACTAGTCGGTTAAATACAAAATACTTTCAAGTAATTCTCTAAATTTGCCGTTGGTAAATTTAAACTAATAAATGGATTTTAATTCGTTTTTAACACATCTTTCCAAAGTTAAAAGTGCGCCGTTGGGCGGAAGGGATTCTCAGTTTAAAATGGTACCCGCGTTGCGGCTGAATTTTACCGAGGAAAGTATTTTGCAGCGAAATCCTAAAGAATCCGCAGTGATGGCTTTATTTTATCCTGATAAGGCATATCAAACACGTTTTTTGCTGATTTTAAGGCCGAATTACAATGGAACCCATTCGGCACAGATCAGTTTTCCGGGTGGTAAAAAAGATGACAATGATGCGAACCTTATCCATACAGCTTTACGGGAAACCGAAGAAGAAGTAGGTATCAATAGAGAAGAAATTACATTGTATCGAGAACTGACAAAAACTTACATTCCGCCTAGTAATTTTTGGGTCACGCCTTATATCGGTTATCTAGAAAAACAGCCAGTTTTTACAACAAATGATGAAGTCGATCAGCTCATTGAAGTCTCTTTTTCTGACCTGCTTCATGATAAATCGTTAAGTTCAAAAAATCTGACTACCTCCTACATGAAAAATATAGATGTACCCTGTTTTTTATTGAATGATTATGTCGTTTGGGGTGCGACTGCCATGATCTTAAGTGAGATTAAAGACCTGTTAAAAACGCTTTAAGCATCTCTTTTTTTGTAAGTTTGCAGCTCTAAGCCCTGAAACCTCTATGAAATTATTCAAACAAGACCCTTTCGGCAATGCCTTGTTTATTAAGAAAAATCTTATCCGATTGATCGGATTGATTTCTCATCAACGTTTCCGAGGATTCAATAAGCTTGAGATAGAAGGTACTGAAATACTGACGAAGCTACCTGAAAGTGGCGTGCTATTCGTTTCTAACCATCAAACCTATTTTGCCGATGTAGCGGCGATGCTGCATGTATTTAATGCCGCTTTAAAAGGACGAGAAGATTCCATAAAAAATATAGGTTATCTATGGCAGCCTAAGCTTAACATTTATTACGTAGCGGCACTGGAAACCATGAAAGCAGGAATTTTACCAAAAATATTTGCTTACACCGGGTCAATTTCTATAGAACGTACCTGGCGCAGCAAAGGCCAGAGTGTGAACAGGCAAGTTAAAATGTCAGATATAAGCAATATCACAAAAGCTTTAAATGATGGTTGGGTAATTACATTCCCGCAGGGTACCACGACGCCTTTTAAGCCGATTCGACGCGGTACAGCCTACATTATCAAAGAAAATAAACCGATTGTAATACCTATTGTCATTGACGGATTTAGAAGGGCTTACGACAAAAAAGGCCTCATGATAAAGAAACGAAATGTATTGCAATCTATGGTTATTAAAGAGCCTCTAGATATAGATTATGATAATGAATCTGTGGAAGACATTGTAGAAAAATTACAATTCGCTATCGAACAGCACCCTTCGCTCTTAAAAGTTATTTCTGAAGAAGAATACGCAAAACAGGAAGCCGAACTCAATAAACAGCGTGAGTTCTGGAACTTTAACTAAATTATTACTTACAATTTTTTAATTATAGTTATAATTGATAATTTTGAAAAATATTATCAGATATATTTATGACTATAACACAATTAAAATATGTACTCGCAGTCGCAGAATACCAAAACTTTACTACTGCTTCTGAGAAATGCTTTGTTACCCAGCCTACTTTGAGCATGCAAATACAAAAGCTTGAAGAAGAATTGCAAATCACCATTTTTAACAGGAAGAAAAAGCCCATTGAACTCACTCCCATTGGCGAAAAAGTCATTAAGCAAGCTAAAGTAATAATTGATGAGAGCAATAGAATTAATGATATTGTTGATCAGCAAAAAGGATTCATTGGCGGTGAATTTAGATTGGGTATTATTCCTACAGTAACACCAACGCTATTGCCTTTGTTCTTAAAAGCTTTTGTAAATAAATATACTAAGGTACAACTGAAAATAGAGGAGCTCACAACAGAAAACATGCTGCTAAAGCTACTTGATGGACATCTAGATGCCGGTATTGCCGCCACACCATTGGAAAACGAACATATCAAAGAGCGTGTGTTATACTATGAACCGTTTGTAGGATTTATGGATGAGAATCACCGTTTGTATAAGAAAGAACGACTGGAGATTGAGGACCTCGAGATCGATGATATTCTACTACTTGAGGATGGGCATTGTTTTAAAGATAGTGTTTTAAATCTCTGTAGTAGCTTGAAAAGCGATACTAAAGATCACTTTAAATTGGAAAGTGGAAGTTTCAATACACTATTAAAGCTTTCAAAGGAGGGTTTGGGCATGACGCTACTACCCTATCTGCATACCTTAGATATTAATGAAAGTGATAAAAAATATCTTAAGGAATTTGAAGCACCGGCACCGGCACGAGAAGTTTCATTGATTTACCACAAATCACAACTAAAAATGCAGTTAATAGAAGTTCTAAAAAATACGATTGACGGTGTTATACGAGGGGTGATCTCATTTAGCGATGTAAAGATTATAAGCCCCTTGCAGAAAAGAAAAAAGGAACTTGTTTAAAGTTCCTTTTTATTGGTTAATTTACTACCGCCACATAAGCGTACAATTCTGGTCTATTGGCGGTAAATTCAGCAAGCCATATTTTCAATTCCTCAATTTCATGAGGTAACAATCGTTTTATGGCTTTTTCTAGTTCTTTACAAAACAGTTCAACATTAAAACTTACTTTTTTTAGTACTGTTTTGGTGTACTCAAACATTGCTCTTGCCATAGTTCTTGCAGGTTTTAAAAGGCATACTTAATATAAAAAACGCTAAGCTAAGCACGATATTACAAAAGACTTTAAGTCAAATCTTTCATAGCAATTTTCGTGACTAATATACTATAATTTCTGGATTTTTCCCAATAATCCATTCGCCTTTTCCTGCAATTCCTTACTAATTGCACTGAAATGGGCTTTCTTATTTTCTATGTCTTTAGCATGAATTTTTTCAATTAACGTGTCAAAAGTCGCAATAGCTTCATCGATTATTTTTTCTGCTTTGCCAGCTTTCTTTTCATCTTCCTGGAGCATTTGCCATAGATAACATTCTTCAATAATATCAGATAAAACGTAATTAATGTCTTTCTTTAGGTTTTTTACGCTTGCCATAAATTTCCAAATTTAACTGGTGCAAAGTTAGCTTAAAAAAAGCATATGTATAAAGTTAAAATTTGCTAAAACTTCGTTAAGGTTTTTTGGAATTCCTCGATAAATAATCCTACATGATATCCATCGACCAATGCATGATTCACTGAAATCGCAACGGGCATTTTCAACGTACCTGCTTTTTCAGTCACCTTACCAAAAGCCAATCTTGGAATGCTGTCTTTATTATTTCCTGTAAAGGTTTCTTTATGCCCTTTAAAATCAAGCCATGGCAAGGCGGAACAATAGACACAATCTGTCGTGTTAACCGGTGGAAACAAATTGGTGGTCGTTACAATGCGCTCCTTTTCTTCTTGAAAATTAGTATGAAATACCTTGAAATCCTCCGAATAATGGATAAAGGAAAAGCCATAAGTAGTATCAGGTCTGGCTATGGTAGCCGAAGCATGAATAACATCGTGTATAAGCACCTTATTTGCAACAATGCGATACTTGAAATTTTCTACACTGTTCATGGCACGCATACAGGCATGTAAATACCTTGCGAAAAATGACGTCTTTGTGTCTTTTGCGAGTTGATGTACATTGGTAACGTCAACATCGACGACAACGGCAAAAAAAGGATCGGCAAGTGTTGTGAAATGTTCAAAAAGTTGCTTTCTATTCCAGGATGCAATATCGAGTTCTTTCATGATATCACATAGTTTAAAACATCAGTCAGCTTTGCTATTGTATGATAGCCGGTAGTATCATTATTTTCTACCAGTTCATGAGCCCAGGTCGTATGAAACGGAATATGTATCGCTTTCGCACCAATTTCGAGAAGCGGTAATACGTCAGATTTCAAAGAATTACCGACCATTAGAAACTCTGAAGGCGCTACATTTAATTGATGAATTACATTTAAATAATTGGTCGTTTGTTTATCGCTTACAACCTCAATCTGGTTAAAATATTTTTCCAAATCTGATTTTTCAAGCTTTCGTTCTTGATCTAGCAAATCACCCTTCGTAACTAAAATGAGTTTATACTTCTTATTTAAAGCTTTTAGGGTTTCCTCTACACCTGGTAGCAATTCTATGGGCTTTTCTAACATTTCTTTACCTAAGGCAATGATCTGTTGTAAAACCTTCGGTTCAATCTTATAATTCGATACCTCTAGAGCCGATTCGATCATTGATAAAACAAAGCTTTTAATACCATAGCCGTAAAGGTGTAAATTATTCATTTCTACCTTGAATAATTCCTGCCCAAGCTTATTTTCAGTTTCATATTCTGACAATAATCGGGCAAATTCATGCTCGACATCGCGAAAATATGTTTCATTTACCCAAAGGGTGTCATCGGCATCGAAGGCGATCACTTTTATAGTTGAATAATCAATCATTTAATATAGACTTCAAGTAATTTAGCAGTATTGTTTGACTTTAGGGTCAATTCTTTTAAAATTGCAGGAATCAGCATCGTTTGACCCTGTTGTAAAGTTATTCCATTGATAGCTATTGTTCCTTCTACACAAATGTAAATGATGAAAGAATCTTTATCTTTATGATTAACCCTTAAATTTCCTTTAACAGAAAATGAATTAGTCGTAAAATATTGACAATCAATTATTTTAGATTGCTTATTGATAGTGTCTGTATAATTAGTGCTATAGGTTTCGCGCGCCGTATAATCAATGGCATCGAGAGCTAATTCAGTATGCAATTCCCTTGAATTTCCCTGCGCATCTTTACGATCCCAATCATAAATACGGTAAGTAATATCGCTCGTCTGTTGAATTTCTGCCAGTACAACACCTGCACCTATTGCATGTACCCTTCCGGCAGGAATAAAATAGACATCACCTTTTTGGACCTTATCAACATTCAGGATTTCCAATAACGACTTCTCGTATAAATGTCTCAAATACTCTTCTTTGTTAGAGTCTTTTTGAAATCCTACAATCAATTCGGCATCTTTCTCGGCATCCATGATGTACCACATTTCTGTCTTCCCAAAAGAATTATGACGTTGTTTCGCTAATTCATCATTTGGATGCAATTGTATGCTTAAAGGTTCTTTAGCGTCAATAAACTTGATCAATAAGGGAAATTTCTCACCAAATTGCTCGTACACTTTCTTCCCAAGAAGTTTTTCCTTAAACTCACTAACGAGTTCTTTTAGATCTTTTCCTGCCAGCGCTCCGTTAGAGACAACTGAAATATCTCCTTCAACATCAGAAAGTTCCCAACTCTCACCTATAGAGTCCTTATCAGAATTTTTACTTAGCTGTGTCACCAGCTTTTTACCGCCCCAAATACGCTCTTTTAGGATCGACTCAAACCTTAACGGATAACTTAGAAGTATGTCTTTATTCACGAAGCAAATATCACGAATTAATGGGTCAAACTAAAATTTAGTTAAATAGAAGTTAAAAATAGGTGAGAACGTCCAGTAAAGCACCATAGAAAGATCACAATTAATTAACTTTAATTGCTTGTCGATCAGCTTACTATTTAGGATATGAATTATTGCTTCACTTTTATTATACTCTGTTTTTCGGTAGTTTTTAGCTATTCGCAAAGTACCGCGATTGCCGATCAATTTATTAATAGCCTTACTTCAAGTCAGAAAAAAAAGGCCGTACTCGAATTAGATGATGATAATCGTACGCGATGGCATTACTTTCCTTCCACTTTCTATAAAAGGGAAGGAATCACGCTCAAAGAATTGAGTGCTTATCAAAAGAAAAAACTTCACGCATTACTAAATTCTTACCTGAGTAATAAAGGATATCAGAAAACACTTGATGTGATTGAAGCCGAAAAGATCTTATATCGCTTAAGTAATAATTCAAATTCCAGAAACCCTGAATTGTATTCGGTAGCTTTTTATGGATTACCGTCGAAGAATACACCGTGGGGCTGGAGTTTTGAAGGGCACCATATCTCATTGAATTTTACCATGAATGGAGATGAAATGACCCATGTACCCCGTTTTTATGGTGCAAATCCGGCCAAAACAAGTAAGAAGATCTTCCTGAAGAATGAGGAAGCTATGGCTTACAAGCTGCTCAACTCATTATCGAAGGAGCAACTGGTCAAAGCAATTTTTAGTAAGAGGGCATTGCCGGATATCATTACGAGAAATAACAGTAAGATAGATCCTATGAAACCAAAGGGAATTGCTGCATCTGAACTAACAGAACAGCAGCAATTATTACTCTTTGAATTAATAAACGAATATATAAGTTCGGCACCCGAGAAATTCGCTAAACTAAGAATGCAAAAACTGAAAAGTGAACATCTGAATACGCTTTATTTCGGATGGGCGGGATCAACTACAGTAAATAAACCTCATTATTATTGTATCCAGGGAAGCTCCTTTTTAATAGAATTAGATAATACGCAGAATAACGCTAATCACATCCATAGTGTCTGGCGTGATTTTGACGGGGACTTTGGCAGGAACTTGCTCAAAGAACATTATGAGCAGGCCCATAAACATTGAGCAACTATTAAATCAACCGCTGTAGCTTACAAAATTTCTAGGTGTTTCGTAAAGTGTCACCGAAAGTTCATGTGCAGAAGTGATATGCGGGCGTAATTTATCAAATATAACCACAGCGATATTCTCGGCAGTGGGGTTCAGGTTCTTGAATTCAGGAACTTCTTCGTTCAGGTTCTTATGGTCAAAAGGCTCATCAACTTCCGTTTTAATCAGCTCTTTTAAGTCTTTCATATCAATTACAAAACCGGTTTCTGGATCGATCTCACCGGTAACAGAGACAATTAATTCGTAATTGTGTCCATGGTAATTCGGATTACTGCATTTACCAAATACCTGGGCATTTTTCTCATCTGACCAATCAGGTCTAAATAAGCGATGTGCCGCATTAAAATGTGCTTTTCTGCTAACTGTTACTTTCATATTAAGCCTCTATCAATCGTTGATAATATTCATTAAAAATAATCTTAAACCACTCCGTGTAAATTTCGGGCTGTGATTGTATGTCTTCCTTTACTTCATCCAGAGACATCCACTTAAACCCTTCAACCTCATCGGTGTTTATTGCCGGGTCATCATCATATGTACCGACCATTACATGATCAAGTTCATGTTCCGTCAAACCATTATCAAAAGGTGCTTTGTATATAAATGAAAATATCTCTTTAAGATCACATACAAATCCCATTTCTTCCTGTAATCGCCTGGTACCGGCCTCAATATTGGTCTCACCATTTCGCTGATGACTGCAGCATGTGTTTGTCCATAGTAAAGGCGAATGGTACTTATGTGCAGCGCGTTGCTGCAGCAGTAACTCTCCTTTTTTATTAAAAACAAATACGGAAAACGCCCTATGCAAGAGTGCTCTTTTGTGCGCTTCAAGTTTAGGCATTAATCCTATTTGTTCATCTTTGTCATTTACTAATATTACTTGTTCTTCCTGCATTTTACAAAATTACAAATTATCTAATTGTACAAAGGCTGTTTTTATACTTGGGTTTTCGCCAATAACATCTGTCCATGCAAAATAGGCACGATCATTTAAAATTTCCAATTGAGGAAATCCGCTGGAGCGGGACGGATCGAATTTTGCAACAACGAAAGGATCACTCCTCTCTCCCATTAGATCTACCTTCATAGCTTTTAGCACTGTTTGACTATTCTCTGACGTTACCCAACTAACCAACACATGATTTGCATTAATAAAGGCTACGTCCACCCTACCGATAGTCCTTATCTCATCAATTAAAATTGGTGCGTCAAAAGTCATTCCATTATCTTTTGAGAAGATTAAATTTACTTTCGGTAGCTCTTTCGCAGCTGTATACCAGGCAATAGCCAGGTAATTTTTATGACTTGCGGCTTTCGGCCCGTTAACCGGACAGCCTTCTATTTTCCAATTATCATGAAAAACTGCTTCCGGGCTCGTCCAATTTCCATCTAAAAAACGGCTAATACTTATATCACGTATTTCATTATCGCTGCGGTCTCGATAAACTACGATTGGGCCGTTCTCAGTAAGAGCAGCACTGGTTTGGCAACAATCACAGGTTTTATAATCTAACTCTACTTCATTGGTGACTTTTCCGCCAGATGAAATAGTGGCGGCCCTAATGGTCATTGCTCCCGGGCCTTGATGGCCTTCGTTTTCGGTTGTATTTCTGCCATCTAACCAGGTCACAAAAAAAGCATCGTTTTGATAAGGGAGCATTGTTACAAAACCATGCTCAGCTTGTGTACTATCATTATGTAAGACAAAGTCCTCTTTCCAACTATTGGTCTTCTTGTTAAAAAGTTTTAATCGTATGTCATAGGTATATGTTCCTTCGGCAGATTTTTGTAAAAAATGACTTAGTATATTTCCATCGTTTACGGCGATAGCAGGAAAATCAGCCCAATTCACGAACCAATTCGAACCTGAAGCAATTTCGCTTGGGGCATCCCAGATACTGTCGTTCAGCTTGGAATACTGTAAACTTACAAGACTATCATTCTTTTTATGCATCCAAGACATATATAAGTCCTTACCACTTGAAAATAGGAATGGTTGCGCAGAATTATTGGCAGCCGGGGATCTTAAATAATATATCACTTGGAGATCTTTTTTATCCTCACAGGATAACACAGAAATTACAAGGATTAAAAAAAATAAATATCTCATTCGTTTAAGAAAGCGCGAAAATACGAAGATTTGAAGTAATACCTATATTTGCTCATCAGATTTTAATTATGCGCAATTTAAGTATTCTAATAACACTTTTTTTTGTCCTTTCGGGTTGCGAAAAAGCCCAAAAAGTTCAGAAACATCCTTTAGGGACTATAAAAAAAGAGACCACCGCTGTTAAAGAGAAAAAGAGAGCGAGCACTTTTACAAAAGAGAAAAATGAAGAAGAGACCATTAGTCGGAAAACAACGGTAGAATTCTTGACTGCTTTTGGAAAGGAAAACCCGGAAACTCAAGTAATTTTTAAAACTCGATTGGGTGACATAAAAGTCCGCCTGTATAAGGATACTCCTTTGCATAGGTCCAGTTTTATTTTCTTAGCCAAAGAGGGGTACTTTAATACTGTAACGGTGCACAGGATTGTTGAAGGGTTTGTGGTACAAGGAGGTAATTCAGAAAATCCGCTTACCCGACGAATGCGCAAGAAATTCGACTCCTATAATTTGCCCGCTGAGTTCAGGGAAAACAGAAAACATAAATATGGCGCCTTGGCGGCTGCCAGAAACTGGGAAAACAATCCCAATAAGCGCTCTACACCTTTTGAATTCTATTTTGTCGTTGACAAAAAGGGAGCTTTTCACCTCGACGGTGAGCATACCGTTTATGGAGAGGTTATTAGTGGCTTCAATGTTTTGGATAAAATGAGCAAAGAACCTGTTGACACGCAGGAGTGGCCGAAAAATGATATCTTTTTTGAAGTTGAAGTACTAAAATAAATTCCAGAACTTAAGTGTAAAACAACTAAGTATTCCTTGCCTAAAAAGGTTATCTTTGCGCTCGCAATTTGAACACATGAGTTTTTTAGAGGAACTAAAGCGCAGACGCACCTTCGGTATTATTTCACATCCCGATGCCGGTAAGACCACTTTAACAGAAAAATTATTATTGTTTGGTGGTGCTATACAAGAGGCTGGTGCGGTCAAGAACAATAAGATTAAAAAAGGAGCGACATCAGACTTTATGGAAATAGAGCGGCAACGCGGTATTTCGGTAGCAACTTCTGTATTGGCCTTCATTTATAAGGATAAAAAGATCAACATTCTTGACACACCGGGCCATAAAGATTTCGCTGAAGATACTTTTAGGACCCTTACTGCGGTAGATAGTGTTATTGTGGTGATTGACGTCGCCAAAGGTGTTGAAGAACAGACGGAAAAGTTGGTAGAAGTTTGTAGGATGCGAAACATACCTATGATCGTTTTTATCAACAAATTAGACCGTGAAGGTAAAGATGCTTTTGATCTCTTGGATGAAGTAGAGCAAAAACTTGGACTGACAGTAACTCCATTGAGTTTCCCGATTGGTATGGGATATGATTTTAAAGGCATTTATAATATCTGGGAAAAGAAATTGAACCTGTTTTCAGGTGAGAATAAGCAACTAGTTTCTGAGGGCGTTGAGTTCGATGATATTTCTAACACAGAATTAGACAATCATATTGGTGAATCTTCGGCCAATCAGCTACGCGAAGAGTTGGAATTAGTCTACGAGGTATATCCGGAATTTGATACAGCTGCTTACCTGAGTGGATCACTTCAGCCAGTATTTTTTGGTTCTGCTTTGAATAATTTCGGGGTGAAAGAATTATTAGATTGCTTCATAGAGATTGCCCCCAATCCTCAACCCAAAATGGCAGAAGAACGACTGGTAGATTCTAAAGAAGATAAATTGTCGGGGTTCGTATTTAAAATACATGCCAATATGGATCCGAAGCACAGAGACAGGCTGGCATTTGTAAAGATCGTTTCCGGAATATTTAGGCGTAATGTTCCTTATCTGCATGTGCGGCATAATAAAAAGTTGAAATTCTCCAGTCCTAATGCTTTTTTCGCTGAGAAAAAAGAGGTTGTTGATGAGTCCTTTCCTGGTGATATTGTAGGCTTACATGATACCGGAAACTTTAAAATTGGCGATACATTGACTGAAGGCGAAAGTTTAAATTTCAAAGGAATCCCCAGTTTTTCTCCTGAACATTTTCGCTATGTTAATAATGCTGATCCGCTAAAAGCAAAACAATTGTATAAAGGATTAGATCAATTAATGGATGAAGGTGTGGCGCAATTATTTACTTTAGAATTAAATGGACGCAAGGTAATTGGTACCGTTGGGGCACTACAATATGAAGTCATTCAGTATAGACTTGAACACGAATACGGTGCCAAATGTTCTTATGAAAACCTAAATGTGCATAAAGCATGTTGGGTAGAACCGGAAGATGAAAAGAATGGTGAATTTGAAGAGTTTAAACGGGTTAAACAACGTTATTTGGCGAAAGATAAACAAGGGCAATTGGTGTTTTTAGCAGATTCTGCCTTTACTATACAAATGACACAACAAAAGTATCCTTCGGTTAAATTACATTTCACCAGTGAATATGAATAGCTAGGTTAGCTGCTTTTGTATTTTCTCATGCAGCTCTTCAATAGAGGCAACAACTTTCAAATCATAAAAGACGAAAAAGGACATGATTTCTGCTCCAGCTTGTACTATGACCGAATCTGTAACTAACCAAATCAGCCCTATTTGATCTCTTAATTCTTGCATGGTCTCCTGCCAAAGCACTCTGGCCTTGGCCTCATAATTTTTCATGGCCAAACAGTGCCAAACTATAGTAATTTTAGTTTTCGGCTTTTCTTTGAACAATGTCTTCCATTCTGCAATGGCATCCCTTGCATCAGCTTCTCTGAATATTCCTGCAAATGTAAATTGAAGACATTCTATTCCATTTATTTCTGTCCAAGCTATGAAAGGATTGCGTATCATAAACCGGTTTTAATCTTCATTCAATGTACAAAAAAGATAAAGAAATAAAAAATCGCCGCTATAGTAGTGACTATAACGGCGATTCACACAAACCAATATATAACCGAGAAAAAACTAAGGCATTACTACTGTGTCGATAGCGTGGATCACTCCATTAGAAGCACCGACATCTGTAATGACCACTTTAGACTTATTTCCTTTTGAATCAGTAAGAATAACACTGTCCCCATCTATCGAAGCTGTCAATGAGCCTCCTTGTACAGTCGCCACGGTGAAACTACCGTTGTTATCCTTGATGGCCTGGACGACATCTGCAGCTTTAAATTTTCCGGAAACCACGTGATACGTTAGAATTCCAGTTAAAGCATCTTTACTTTCCGGTTTTAGTAATGACTCTACAGTACCCTCTGGTAATTTACCAAAAGCTGCGTTCGTAGGTGCGAATACCGTAAAGGGACCCTCACCACTTAGAGTTTCAACTAAACCGGCTGCCTTAACCGCAGCAACCAAAGTAGAGAAATCAGCATTGCCAACCGCTACTTCAACAATATTCCCTGGCCCTTTCGCCTCTTCAGCTTGGGCTGTTTCCTCAGTCTTTGGGGTTTCTTTTACCGGATCAGTTTTTTTGTCTTTTGCACATGCCGTGGCAGAAATTGCTACTGTTAGTACAAAAGCTGCAAATAGATTTTTAGATTTCATGATGATGTTTTTAAATTTGATTCAAAGGTAATTTCTGAAGTCTAAAAATTTTCTTATTTTTTGTTTAAATTTTTGTTAAAATAATTAAACAATAACTTTTTTGAGTACTTTTACGTGGCAAAGATTATTATGGGTAGAAAAAAGAACATTAGTGCTGAGCAACTAATCAGTTGGTACATGCAGACCGTAGCTGAAAACGGAAATAAACCTGGCTCCATTGCGGCCTTCGCAAAGACCTTTAATTTTGATGAAAAACTATTTTATAAGCACTTCAATACTTTTAGAGAGCTGGAGCAAGCGATTTATAAATCTTTTTTTGATCAGACACTTCAGATGCTAAAGCAGCTTGAAGAGTATGATAACTTCAGCGCCCGAAATAAGTTGATTAGTTTTTATTACACGTTTTTCGAGTTGCTCACTGCGAACAGATCGTTCGTTTTGGCAAATTTAAAAGGCCAGAAAAGATCTTTAAAGTCATTAAAGGGCCTTAAAAGATTGCGAAAAGCTCTGGACTATTATATTGACACTTTGAAAATTGAAACTATAAATCTCAACATAGATAGTTTGAATAATCTGCAATTAAAGATCTTAGAACAGACTGCATGGCTGCAATTCTTGGCTATCTTAAAGTTTTGGATAAATGATACTTCTGATGCGTTTGAAAAGACAGACATACTTATTGAAAAGAGCATCAATACCGGTTTTGACCTGATCAATGTTCAACCAATCAATAGTGCCATAGACCTTGCAAAATTTTTGTACAATGAGAGAATTAAAAAATAAGCATGAAATCAATAGATAAGATTCCAACGGGTAAAATACAACGGGCTACAAAATTGGTGTCAACCGGTGCCAAAATTGGTGTGAACTATTTGAAGTATTATGGAGATAAGTTTACGACTTCCGAAGAAGAGGCTAAAGAGAAGCTTAACAAAAACAATGCGGAAGATATCTATGACAGCCTCAAGAAATTAAAAGGCAGTGCTTTAAAGGTTGCTCAAATGCTGAGTATGGAGAAAAGTATCCTTCCAAGGGCATACGTTGAAAAATTTTCATTGGCGCAGTTTTCAGTACCGCCATTATCACCTCCGCTTGTCATTAAAACTTTTAGAAGGTATTTCGGGAAACACCCAAGTAAATTATTTGATAAGTTCAATAGTCAATCCATAAACGCAGCTAGTATTGGCCAAGTGCATTTGGCAGAAAAATACGGAAAAAAACTGGCTGTAAAGATTCAATATCCGGGTGTTGCTGAAAGCATTGCTTCAGATCTCGCATTGGTAAAGCCAATCGCGACTAAAATGTTCAATATTAGGGGGAAAGATTCTGATAAATATTTTCAAGAGGTCGAAAACAAGCTTATTGAAGAGACCAATTATGAGCTGGAGCTAAAACAAAGTAAAGAAGTGACTGAACTCTGCGGGCACATACCGAACCTTAAATTTCCAAACTATTACGAAGAGCTATCTTCTGACAGAATTCTTACCATGGACTGGATGGAAGGCCAGCACTTATCTGAATTTACCAACTACAAGCAAGACCAGGAAGTTCTCAACATTCTTGGACAAGCACTCTGGGATTTCTACATGTATCAAATACATTGTATCAAAAAAGTTCATGCCGACCCGCATCCGGGTAATTTCTTAGTTACGAAGAAAAATGAACTTGTCGCTCTAGATTTTGGGTGCATGAAAGAGGTCCCAGATACTTTTTATAAACCCTATTTTGAACTTGCAGAGAAAAAAAATATTGAGGATCAAACATATTTTCGAAACAAGCTTTATGAATTAGAAATTCTGCGTGAAGATGATACCGAGGACGAAGCTGAATTCTTTACCCAAATGTTTCGCGAAATGCTCATGCTTTTTGGACAACCCTTTCACAAGGAAACCTTTGATTTTTCAGATACTTCATTCTTCAACCAGATTGCCGATTTAGGCGAACGCTACAGTAAGAATACAGAATTGCGTAAGATGAATGGAAACCGCGGCTCGAAGCACTTTATTTATATGAATAGAACATTTTTCGGACTGTATAATCTCATGCATGACTTAAAGGCCCAGAATGTAAAAATTGGCAATTATCAAAACCTCTAAGATGCGAATAACCAGGGAGCAAATAGATCAATTAAATAAAATTTATCGGATAAACCTGATTAATAGCTGCTCCGGTTACAAATCCGCAAACCTAATTTGTACGACTTCTAATTCCGGCGTTCATAATGTGGCCGTTTTTAGTTCTTTGATCCATTTAGGTTCTAGCCCACCACTCTTAGGTTTTATTTTAAGGCCTACCACTGTACCCAGGCATACCTATTCCAATATTAAAGAAAGTGGTTTGTACACCATCAATCATATACATGCAGGAATACTTAAAGATGCGCATCATACTTCAGCAAAATATGACCAATCAATTTCAGAATTTGATGTTACGGATTTAGAAGAGGAATATGTCGAGGGTTATCAGGTACCATTTGTTAAGGGTGCACCAACTCAATTAGCCATGAAGTACATTGAAGAATACCATATCAAAGCAAATGATGTCATTATGATTGTTGGCGAAATCCTGGATGTATTTATGCAAGATCATCTCATTGATGATGATGGATTTGTGAACCTTTCAAAAGGAAATGTAGCAGCCATTAATGGATTGGATGGCTATGCCATACCGCAATTAAAAGAACGATTCGGATATCAAAGACCAAAAATTAAAAACGAATTATGAAGATTCTAATCACGGGCACAACAGGATACATCGCCAAGCGACTTGCGCTGCGGTTGTTGGATGACAAGCATGAGCTGGTCTGTTGTGTTCGGGATATGAGTAGGATTCCCGATGAAATCGAAGAGCATCCTGATGTCACTTTCATCAAGGTCGATTTTTTAAGTCCTAGCAATGTTGAACTTCCTAAAGAAATCGATGCCGCATATTACCTGATACATTCAATGGCTACGAACAAGGGCGACTTCGAATCTCTGGAGGAACGATGTGCCCGAAATTTCAGGGAATTAGTCGTTAAAACAAACTGCAAACAGGTAATCTACCTGAGCGGCATAGTGAATGACAATGCGTTGTCGAAACATTTACAGTCCCGACTTCAAGTAGAAAATACCCTCAAGTCTGGGCATTATGGGCTGACCACACTTCGGGCGGGAATCATCGTAGGTAGCGGTAGCGCCTCTTTTGAGATCATAAGAGACCTGGTTGAGAAATTACCGGTTATGGTAACTCCAAAATGGTTAAATACCAGATCGCAACCCATTGCTATCAGAGATGTGTTAACCTATCTCTCAGGTGCGTTGTTAAATAAAAAATTATATAATACATCTTACGATATCTATGGGCCTGAAGTGCTAACCTATAGGGAAATGCTACTTCAATTTGCTGAAGTGCGAAAGTTAAAACGTTACATTCTCACGCTCCCGGTATTGACCCCTAGGCTTTCATCATATTGGTTATTTTTTGTGACCTCAACATCGTTTCAACTGGCGAAAGCACTGGTTGATAGTATGAAAGTCGAAGTGATCGGCAAAGCCAGTGATATTCAAGAGCACATTCAAGTTGATCCAATACCGTATAAAAAGGCAGTTGAACTGGCCTTCCAGAAAATAGGTCAAAATAGTGTGGTATCCAGCTGGAAAGATGCAATAAGCAGTGGTGTCTTTAACGATCAATTAGCAAAGCATATTGAAATGCCTCATTTTGGCTGTTTTAAAGATGTGCGCTCAAGAAATATCCATAATGAAAATTATACCATCGATAAAATTTGGTCTATTGGAGGTAAAAATGGCTGGTACAGTTACGATATCTTATGGAAATTAAGGGGAATCATTGATAAGATGGTAGGTGGCGTTGGCCTCCGTCGTGGACGCACGCACGACAACTATTTGGAACCTGGAGACCCTTTGGATTTTTGGCGGGTTTTGTTTGCAGATAAAAGTCAAAAACGTTTGTTACTCTTTGCTGAGATGAAGGTACCCGGAGAAGCCTGGTTGGAATTCAAAATTGTAAAAAATAAATTATACCAACGCGCAGTTTTTAGGCCACATGGCGTATGGGGACGGGTCTATTGGTTTATGGTATTGCCATTTCATTCATTCGTGTTTAATGGAATGATTAATGCCTTAGCGAATGAATAATTTACAAAAACGAAGAAAGAAATATCTGCCAGAAAAAGTATGTAAGTCGTGTGGGAGGCCATTTACATGGCGCAAGAAATGGCAACGCGATTGGGAACAGGTAAAATTTTGTAGTAAGCGATGCAGAAGAGCAAAGAAGATACCGCTTTAGTTTGGTTTAAGAATAACTTAAGAGTGCAAGACAATGCGTCTCTCAGAGAAGCCTGTTCCAGACACAAGAATGTCGTTGGTATCTTTTATTTTGATCCATTAGTATTTGAGAAACGACAATTTGGGTTTCGAAAAATTGAAAAATACAGAGCGAAATTCTTGATCGAAACTGTTCGCGACTTAAAGAAATCACTACGTGATTTAAACATATCATTATTAGTCTATTATAAAGCTCCATCCGAACATTTAAAAGAAGTAGTTACTAAACATGGAGTCAGGCATATTTATTTTCATAACGAATGGACACATGAAGAGAAATCAGAAATTAGCACCATTAAAGCCTCACTACCAGATCATATCGAATATCATGCTACCTATGATCAATTTCTGATACACCCAGAGGATATTGGGTATTCATTTGATGCCATACCAAACATATTCACGGTGTTTAGAAAGCACATTGAGAAGAATGTAATACCGTGTTCACCGTCGAAGCCAATCGCAAAAAACAGTGAAAATCTTATTGACAATACCTTGCAAATTCCTACCATCTGCGACCTGGGGTTCCATGATTTTGAAATACATCCGAGCTCTGCATTTCCCTTTCATGGCGGTGAAACAACAGCAATACATCGATTGAACAATTATTTCTTTGAAACTAAGAAACTAGGCTTCTATAAGAAAACAAGAAATGGACTCATTGGTCGCGACTACAGTTCAAAATTTTCTCCATGGCTTTCGAACGGAAGTATTTCACCAAGAACCATATATGAGGAAGTTAAAAGATTTGAGAACCAGCATTTTAAAAATCAATCAACCTATTGGTTGGTTTTCGAATTGTTATGGCGTGATTACTTTAAATATATTTCTTTAAAATTCGCAAATAAAATTTTTCTGTTAGGTGGAATTTTAGACCGAAGCTACCCATGGAATAAGAATCAAGAATGGATTAATAATTGGATAAACGGTGAAACAGAGGAACCCTTTGTGAATGCAAATATGCTGGAATTAAAGCATACCGGTTGGATGAGTAATCGAGGACGACAAAATGTTGCTTCCTACTTTGCAAGAACACTCCAACTTGACTGGCGCATCGGGGCGGCCTATTTTGAAGCACTCCTGCTTGATTATGATGTTCACAGCAATTATGGAAATTGGATGTACGTATCTGGTGTTGGCAACGACCCAAGAAATCGAGTTTTCAACGTAAAACTCCAGGCAGAACGATACGATGCCAAAGGTACCTATCAACGCACATGGTTGCAACCAACATTATTTGGATATGAATGAAGCTAGTATCATATTGCCTCACCAGCTGTTCAAAAGCTCACCCCTCTTAGCTTTTGAGCATACTATTTTCCTTGTGGAAGAACAGCTATTCTTTATGCAGTACAAGTTTCACAAACAAAAACTTACCTTTCACAGGGCCAGTATGAAGTTTTATGCGAACTACCTTGCACAACATCAGAGAAAAGTCATTTATATAGAGGCCCATAACCAGCTTTCTGATATCCGAAAACTCATCAAGTATCTTTCCGAAAAGAAAATTGACAGATTGTACTTGATTGACCCCACAGATAACTGGCTGCAAAAACGTATTAAAAAAAGCGCCGACTCCTGCAAGCTTGATGTTCATTGGTTCGAAAACCCGTTATTTCTTAATTCTAAAGAGGAGCTCCAGCCCTTCTTTAAACCCACAAAAAAGAAATTTTTTCAGACCTCTTTCTACAAAAACCAGCGCTTACAACGCAATATTTTAATGGAAAACGGTCAGCCCATGGGTGGCAAATGGACTTACGACGACGAAAACCGTAAGAAATATCCAAAGGGTAAAGTGCCTCCTGCTATTGAATTTCCCAAGGAAAATGATTTTTACCT
>JAAUYH010017751.1_pt1 | contig 18532 bp, 10 predicted proteins | sample 7278061 | NCBI WGS metagenome assembly JAAUYH01 (sample SAMN14350203, study PRJNA611818) | marine sediment metagenome | isolation source: surface marine sediment (0.6m) | place: French Polynesia: Moorea | collected 2018-08 | reverse complement strand
TTTCTCTTCCATCATCAGTCAAAATTGTTGATTCACCGACAGAGCTCTTGATTTCTGTGTTCTGTGACTTGGAAAAGAACTACACTTATGTCGAATGGCTCACATCTCGTGCAATATTGTCACCTACGATCAGTAGATTGAATGATTTAAATGAAGAAATAGCTGAACGATGTCCAGGAATATTTTCATATTACAAAAGTGCTTATTCGGTATCCTGAGATTCAAAATAAGCACAAGCTGCTGCTGAGTTACGATATTCCCAAGAACTACTCAATTCAATTGAGGCAAGTGCATCGCTTCCAGACCACGAAATTAGGCTAAGAAAAGGGTTTACTGCAATGCTACTTCGAAACATGAAACCTTCTTTGGGTCATATCAACGGTACAAGGTATGCGATCGAGAGAATGGCTCAAAACTTGCTTTTTCTCAAATCAGTTTCAGGTTCTCAGAAGGGCAACTGTCTTACTCTTCCTCGGATGAATTGTTAATTCAGTGTGGATGACTTTCCAATACCTGGCTTCCGAAGATTCCAATTCCCGATTCGCGTATGTTTCGCCATGACAATCAACAATGCTCAAGGTCAGTCAATAAGTTGATCTCTCGGGCTCGATTTGGGTTCGGCGTGTTTTTCACATAGACAACTGTATGTTGCCCTTTCACGAACTACAAATCCTCGAAATGTATTCATTTGTACCGGAAACGGAAGCAAACTGAATAAGAACGTCGTTCATCCTGAATTTCTAACCGTTTCGTCAAAGCACGCAAAAAAAGGAAGATCGTGGGGAAAAACGTGCAGTTGTGCAAGTCACCAGCCCGAAACATCCAACATCAATCGGGTACATTATGAGACCATCGTCGGGAAATGGAATAGACTCAATAGATCAGTTCAAGCGGGACTATGGAATTGTTCCAGATCGAATTTTTTTGCGGCAATGTTACATTGTATTGTAATGCGTTGAAGTCTCTGATACCTACTCGATCATGGATCGATGACTCTACAATCATTGCATTCCTCGGTTTGATCGAAGACGCCGACACTGCGGCTTTCGATGCACATTTTTTTGACCCTGTTGCGCCGTGCTAAGGGCCAGATAGCGATTCAGTCGGCTCTGGAATTCTTTCGGTATCATATTAGCGACTCCTCTTTCGCTTTATCGACTTCCCGGCTTCCTCGTTGCAAAATTTGACTCCTTCCTTTCTTTCATGGAGATCATACGGGAAACAGCAATCATTGGGGACTTGCTTCTTTAGAGAAAATGTACGGTACAATACGAGTGCATGACTCATTGCATAACTTGAACTGATTTGCCGACATTTTGCCAGACATAAAAAGGCTTGCTGAGTCTTTAACAAAAGGTTGTAAAACTAAAAATTGTGAATGGCTAGAGACATGGTCGATACGCTCGGAAATTTTTCTATCCAGCGGAATAATTCTGATAATTGTGGTGCATTTACTATGCTTAACACCTTTTTTGTCTCAAGAAATATTCTGAAGCCGAGGCTAAGGTCTGATACGATAAGTTTGAAAGACTTCTGTATACTTCCTGGAATATGTCTTCTCGAATCTGATACATCTTTTCTATAGTAATAGTAAATTTATTTCTTGGAACAACATTTAATTCTTCGATTTCGTACTAAGAAATATGGAGCGGCTTATTCAAGGTAAGCATCAACCCATTATTTAAATTTATTTCTTGAAACGATATTTGATTCATTAACTTCGTCCTATAAAACATAGAATAGCTTATTTAATATAAGAATCAACCCATGAACTTCAAAAACCTCCATTAATTCTATCACGTCTGGACACATGTTTAAATTTTCCTTTTCTCGCCATAGTTCCATTTATTTGTTTAATACAATTTCGCATAATTTTTTGTTACCCGACGGGCCGACGCGAGAACTTGTATCTTACTGTGTAACATATTTGATTTGTTTTATCCAGTTTATTTTTTGAAGTGGTCTGCTCCCTCTTTTCAAAAAAATGGACAGAATTCACATATTGGTCGATTTCATCCCATTCCGCGATCCTATAGCTTTGATGTTTGCAGTAGGAACAAATCACAATTTTTCTGATTGCAGTTCTCTAGAAGGTTTAGTAGCCACTAAAAATAAGAAATTCTTGACACTGTGGTTCTTAATGAACTCTGCATGCTACATCTGTTTCTGCACTGCTAGTGGTAAGCTACCATGGTTCTACGGTATTGACTTGTAACCGAAGTTTGGTTGTTGAAAATGAACCCCTAGGGTTATCAGTTAATATGAAACTACCACGAGGAATATACGCAACATATTGTCGAAGTACCATACATGAAGAAGCAGAACCATCGTTTGGCTGGAACAGCGATTCGCAATGTATATTGCATAGAAACTACCTACAATCGCGCTATATTCACAATACAAGGAGCGATTTGTGACGAACTAGACTGTAAACCAAATCAGACTATCGTTTTGAAACATAACGAGGCGTGAATCAAGCCATTTGTTCTAGAACAGAAGGAGTATGATGCACAAACAAACTCTGCACTGACCAATCGGTTTCGCACCTCAGCGGTGTCGTGAGACACAGTACTGTGCATAATTGATTACGTCAAGCAAAACAATTCGACAAACGAAGCAAACGAGCACGTGAAAGGGATTCGTGAGATGAGATATTGCTACTGTACGCACAGATTATTCGTGCGAATTGAGATTCAACTTTATGCCTTGATGCATTGCTTACTCGTTTCTTCCTTCATCTCGCGATGCTATAAAGGTCGGACGTTTCTCTGAAGATAACATCCACTGAACCACCATGAAGCGCAACTACGCTTTCCTCGCCCTCCTCCTTCCTCTAGCATCGGCTTGCTACAAGTCGCAGTGTTTTACCAAGGCTGATATCGGGACATGTATTCCCCTCGCTGTGAGTAAAATGGCAATAGAATACCAAACACATATCAACGGCTTTTGTATCCCGTTGTATGGTTATGGGGTGCTCATGGCGAGGGCAGGATTAGAGTGCGTGCTTCGCACCCTCACTTCGCTGAACCAGAAGTGCCGTGCCAAGTTTGGTAACAAGTGTATTGTGTACCTCGGATTGTATGGCCTCGTCTACCAGAAATGCAAACCTACAGTTACCGTCGAGGGTATACCTATCAACCAGTGGGTTGGTCTGAACAAAAATAAGAGGGGTGTCACCTGCCCTCTCCAGTTCAAGTTTCCTCGTATCAACAAGCGCTGCCCTCGTCCGCGGAAGAAGGTGGCAGGTAAGGCTTGAGGTCCAACGACAAGCACTTCTGGTGCTAATCAACTGAGACTGAATTCCATCGAATCGAACTGGATCTGTTAAAGAACTCAGAATATTCTCATCGCTCATTCTTCAGGAATATTGGGGGGAACTCGTTGATCAAAATGCCTTGATCTCTCGAAAAATTCACGGTATATTAAAACTTTGCATTTCCAGTCAACAACTTCAATTCACATCCCTAGAGAATGGTTCTTATTCACAGTACGGTAGTCGAGTTTCCGCCCTCAGTGCAGCAAAGACAAAATTTTTGACGACACTCACGAATCATTCGACGACGGCGGAACTACGATTCGTAGATCCGCAATGCAAAATGAGCTTGGCTTTCTACCGTTTCGTACAAGTTGCATAACACAAATTGTGCACAAACCCAAACTGCCGAAATCTTGGCACAGGTTCAGCTTTTCAGGTCTTGAAATTATTTGTTCATCAAATATCTCAGTGCTGCAGGCATTACTTTCCCAGCTGTTCACCACAAGGTGCAATTTCACTTGAATGTGGACAGTTACAACTTCGGCCCGTTCGTTGCACGTTTTGCGACAAATTTCCTCAGCCAAGCCGCATAACATGATAATCACTTAAAATGTTTAATCTTCTCAACAGTACTATTTCCGGCATCGGGTTTTATTAAACGCACATTCAGATGTGTGAAGACAGTAATCACAAGATCGACGTCCTCAAATTATGTCTACCAATTATTACTGTTAGCCTGCCTCTGATTGTTGTAAGGGATAGTATAAATAAAGTCACCCAAACATTGTTGAGGGCACGAACTTTACTAAGAAATCATCTCTTCTCTACTACCTAATCTAGTTTCCTTCCCACTTCTCTCTTCCTCCATCACATCCATCACCCACCATCGTTCAGGTTATCTTACCACAAGATGTCCTTGAAACACGATCAGCATTACAGAAGCTCTGGCTTAACTTGATAAACAAGGACCTTTGAATACTTCATGGCTCATGCATTCACACTTGTTACTGAAGTTTGTTTGACAAGCCATTAATCCTTCTGAATAAAATCGTCGAGCTATTAAGTCACGCATAGTCTCAGGGATAGACAGATTTTTGCAGAATCATCAGACTTAAATTGACTATATTCATGCTATTGCGATTGCAATTCGAAATGAAGGCTCAATATTATTAATTTAGTCTTGATATTCGATTGTATCTCTGCACATGTCTCTCCGCACAATTTTTGACTATCCGATTCTATTCTTAAGTCAAGTTGAATCAAACTTAGTCTGACAGTGCTTCTTTACTTAAAACTTTCTTCTATTCGGTAAACGATAACTTGATCGGAACTATTTGTGTTAGTTTTTGCTGGTTCGGACGTTACCCGAACCGTAGTGTTCTTAAAAATATAGACTTGTATTGGGCAAATTGAAATTGATTCCAATCCCAATTGATTGGAACACAGCCCTGTTTGGAACAAAGGAGACTATACAGCAGGAGTGAGTCTTTACATTTCCCTTGATGAAAAAGCGAGGCGCAATCTCTCTACCCCCATCTCTTGCGTTTATTTTGAGCAATTTAGCATATGATTTTAGGTTGATACTCCATACACAAGAAAATAAACGTAAAAATAGCTAGCACTAAGAACCGCTTGGCAAAACAAAGTCACTGATAAACAGAGAACTGTATTCGGCTCGACGACTATTCCTTCTGAAATGTGATAGCAACAAAGAATTGGGAAATGTTCTAACATGTACCCCCGCTCAAAATTGATTATCATACGCTCTCAAGTCTTGGGAATAGGATGGAATAAAGTGAAAAGGAATAGGGGGAATATGAAAATTGGGAATATGGTAATTCTTTTCCAGGCATATTTTGAGCGAAGGGTTTATGCTAGAACGCACCAAAAATTACAGCTCACAAAATTGCCATTTTAGTCGACTTGAAACACATTTTGAAATTTTCCCCCACTTTCTCCCCAACGCTGGATAATTCGAAGATCCCAATATTCTCGAATTTGCTGAAAAAGTATGTAACAAAACCGAATTTTCTGTATATGCCCTACCGTGTGCAACGGACGATTCGCAAAGACGACCCGTTTCAAAGAACTGAAGAGTCGAAGCCAGCTTGCCCAATGAACACCACTTAGGTGTCCTGTTCTTGTAGAAATCTAATAACCAGGATATAGATGGCCGTACTGTGGTTACATGTGAATGGGTGTGCTTATTAGAACGCTGAATTGATTAGCTCTTTATACAGAGTACAGATCCGATCTATTACTGACACTTATTTTATGTACTTTTGTATTTAGTGTCCTTCAGCCCTACCCGTTTCAGTGCACCGATATTCTCCGCATGCCATTGCGCCCTCACTAGATCTCCCAACTAGCAAACTGGCATTTAACCAGGATTCTGACTGTATGTCACGCCTGCCATTACTGTTGTTTTTAGCAAGTAAAATTTTGGTGATTTCTCGTCCTTAGAGTGGCGTTAATCTAGACATGCGGACGATTAAAAGGACAGAGGCAATTTCTTCTTCGGCAGCAAAGAGTCAGCCTCGTTTTGTTGTAACTCGATTGCTTGTGTTCTCGTTGCATCAGATCCTTTGTTAATAATTCGATTGTTGTTCAATACTTCGAAAAAACAGGATACCCTTTTACGTTGCACAAGCACTACAAAACTCAAAAAGCGGTAGGTAAATTCATTGCCTCATGCTATGTTCAAACACGTATATAACAAGACCCAGTGAAGAGTATCTCGCTATGCTGCACTAAAACTCGTGAATGTTCAGTGTGGACTGAGCACCATCAAGCTAGTACGATGCGAACCTGCGTTCTGCTTGCCCTTCCTCTACCTCTTGTTTCCCTTGCTATTAATCGCACTGCTTCCCTCGCGCTGATATCGGAACCAATGCCCTTCGGTTTTGTCACACCTTGCTGGTATTTTATCGGGTACTAAAACTCGCAATGTACTCCTCTGATTTATCGCGGAATCCCAGGCTCCATCTTATCTCCCCTCTGTACGAAAAGTGCCCTCCATTGGCTGAATTACCAATGTCATTCCAGAAACAGCGATATGTGCATAGTGTACCTTGGTTATCATGGCCCCGTTTCCGACTCATGCAATGCCACGTTTACGGTAGAAGGAATCTCTGTGCGTAAATGGCTGGCCTTGACCAAGAGCTATGCCAAAAGCTGAACCGTTTCAGTACAACTTCCCTGGGTGAAAAGCAAGGGTTATGGTCCACGAAAGAAATCTAAGGCACATGAGACATGAACATCGTACGCTAAGCAGTATTCGGTTCTATGTTTCCCAGGATCCATCGTAGGTTATACGCTTGTTCACGGATTTTTCGAGCAACCTTTAAGATCTAAAATTGCGAAAAACGGATCTCTATATGCTCTTTCGTAATATCCATTGAGATTCGAGTCATAACAGGTGATGGAGCACACTCCTGTATTATTCTCTGGTACTCTGTCATGGTAGGAAATCGGTCATAAGACATACTAAATTGAATCTTCGTTTTTCAGGTTTTCGTCTATTCCTGGACAAATTCGGTTTGAAAAGTTACTTCCGGATCTGAATAAGACAAGAATCTACTGTACGGTACTTCGAAGTGTAATAAGCTAATTCTACTACATTGTGACGAAAACGAATTAAGAAACAAAAGACCAGACTGAAAATATATCCAAAATTTCCAGGACGGTTAAGAGGTAAGTACTAGTAAATCAATAGATAGTATGGTATCAATTATTTCTAAGTTATATCATTTCGTAAGCTTCTACTCCGTGGAAATGCAACATGTCCAGATGTATTCACATGATTCTAGCATTGCATCGCCATGTGCCGTGCAAGAAAACCAATACGTGGAAAAAGAGTGACGCCAGCTTCATCCACCCGCAATGAAAAATCCTCGTTCACACTAACAGATGAGATGTTCGATTGTCACATCTATTTCTAGCGTCACATGGTATATCGGGAAAATCACTATCAACAGTAGATTAAGTGAATTTCGTTATACTTCTCTTTTGTGTACTTCTAGATTCTAAAGGATCTCTCCTAATATTCTACGACTTGAAATTTCAACCGAACCACTTTGTTTCATCTCTAGTCCGATACTAAGAGCAGTAACACGGCCTATTGGCATCCGCGATGGAGATCAGGTGAATAACACCAGAGCTAAGACCTGTGAATGTGAAACATCAACCGCCATAGCGAACAGCAACTCAAACCAACACAAAAACAAGGCATTTACAAAGCCGCTAGCTCAAAAATGATTGTATTAGGCAAGCGCCAGAAATAATGTGCAATTTCGAGAACTACAAGTTGATTCAAGTATCCATACAGTAAAAGTAAATAGATTATTTCTTGTGAACATCCTTTCCTGAATTTCGATTCCGTAGAATTGCCAACTTTCCAAACCTATTAGGTGCCGTCCAACAAAACCAAGTCTAGGGAGAAAAGGCGACACCAGCCATATTCGACAACAATGCAACATCTTCACCCACGCCACCGGAGAAGGCCGTTGAGTATCGCATCCATTTCCGATGTCACCTGGTATTAAGCTCATATGCGCTGACGACGACTGATTGGACCTTGACGTCGAGAGGCGCCACTAGCGTGGTATCATCCTACGCGCGCTACCATGACACGAGAAACGGGGTATCGGCGCCGCCACTGTATCGACATGTTTACACTGACTTCACCTTCCTACCCGCTGCGCACTACATTGTACTGCATCGACCGATTCGGTTTGCGCTGCGTGACTGTTGGTAGCTTTTGTCTAGCGATGTCCTGTTGCATATGGTACGCCGTCGTTCGCAGCGTGATTGGCGTTGTTCTCTCCTTCGGCTTCGCCACACTCACGGGTCCGTTGGTGTCCGCGTCACCCCTTGCGATATCGAATCGATGGTCCTCAATCGAACTGGCAAAGGCTACTGCGTTCCGCTGACTACTCGCATTGTAGAGTGGTGCTTCAACATTCATTATTTCACCACTGTCTCGCACTCCGACACATGAGGTCGTGGGTTTTCTTTCCCCGAAGAAATTGGCAGAGGTCACTATCAACGCTTGTAATGTCGCCATCCCGGATATCACCAATTTATTGTGTACTCGAGTATCGAAGTACATCTAGATGCGAAAAAGGCATTTTGTCGCTATCCACTTGATACACCAAGCCTAAATATCGTCATGGAGGGGTGAGCACTGCCGCATTTGTGTTTACGGCAACTGGTATGCGAAATGTTCCACTGACTGCGCTCCAACCGCGCCGTCGGGAGCACGAGCTTTAAGCATTGGTCTCTGGTCATTAACCAAGCATATATTTTCTAATCAACGCGCCATGTCGCCGTACAACGTGTGGGCAGACCACGGTGTTTGAGACGAAACTCGAATACTTGTCCAGCCGAACATGCCGCTAGAGGGCGTCATCATCGCTGCCGACCGTGTCGTACTCAACTCGAGCTCAGTGCTACTCATCGCGGCGATTCCTCGAGAACGTTTCGGTGACACGGACCGAATATTCATCGACGGTATCGCGGTAATGATTGTTGGTTGTACATCAACGGTTATCACTCGTCATAGATTTTCCGACTGGAAACTCATTTACGATAGGCTGAGGGGTGGAGCGAAACAAACGAGATGTCAGAGAGGGACAAATTGATGGCAAATGCGCAAGCCGAAATGAATATAACATAGCAGTTACACCATTAGACGAGGAGGTTGGTCATTGGTAGATTGCTCGGGATTGCCTGCCAACCATCCCTAAGTTCTTGTCTTGTATGTATGTGTTGCGGCACAAGAAACGCTATATGGTGCTTATGCGAAGTTAAAAATCTGCGAGGACCCCAGATACGCACACCAAAACACCTGAAACCTTGCAATAGTCTACAACATGTGCCAATCTAACTTTCCGACGGTGCCGCATGCTAGAGAAAATCAAAGAATGTCTAATACATTCCAGTAAGCGTGCACTACTGAGAACCGCAAAAAAATGTGTTTATTTTGCCATTGCGACAGCGAAGCCTGCGGGGTCGCGCACAGAGTAAGTGCAAGGAAATGATAGAAAAGGAACACCTCAGTGTTGAAAATAAACTGTGTGTTCATTTCACTGAAAGTTCCAATTACTTAAATACTAGAACTACAAAGTGGTGAATAACAATTGTCGAAATATATAAATTCTGATTTAGGATTAGTTGTAAACCCTAATTCGACACTCAGACCATAATGCGCTGATGGCACATTTTCGCCAGAAATTCTACAGTTTCGGTAATCCCCACTGCAGTGCAACGATCCTTCCATAAACTGCCGAATTCTCGCTCGTGAGTGGCTCCGCGGTTGACACGACTACTGTAACCCCCGCGACGTAATTTTAGGACCACTCACTTCCGGACCGTTTGGACCACTCTGCCGCATTTCTACAACGTCCCACAAAAGTGGAGCTCGGACCACCGAAACAGGGTAGAACGAAGGCACGACGAAAGGGACATCTCCAGTACATTAGTGCGATGCTTTGGCTGCAACACAGAACAGTGTGAATAAGGTCAATGGTGTTGCGCGACACAGCATAAGACCGCTGATTGAAAGATGAGCCAAGTGGCGTGTCTCGTCCATTATTATCGCGCGCAACGCTACAAGAAGAAAGAACGAAGAGTTTTGTGCTGATATCCTACGCTACAACGATACAAATATAAGGCACGGACGTGCATTATCGAGCGAAGAAAATCTACTGTGCTCGCCCTAAGCAAAGGAAAACCGAGCCAGAGAGCAATCGCAGCCTAAGTGTCTCGCTCTAAAACAGCTGTGTTGAATGTAATCAAACGTGTGACAGAGAAAGTGACGACGAAGACGGCCGGCAGGCCATCAAATTTGTCACCAACAACAGAGAGAATGATTGTGAGGACGGCCTTATAGGAGCGTTTAAGTGCTGCTCAAGTCGTGGTGCACCTCAGACTAAGTGTCTCGTTCCGTACAGTGCAGCGCGACTTACAGAACGCAGTACACAGTATCGCCACATGAAGTGCTGCTCGTTTTTAACATTCGACCGCTGTCGTGCCCGTAAAAATGGGCACGAGAGATGGTGACCAGGGACGCTGCTTTTTGGCGTTGTGTCGCTTTCACCGACGAGAACAGGTGATGCCTCGACGGCCCAGAAGGTTCAGCATACCGCTGGTTCTACTCGTTACTGAGTACATTTCATGAAGTAAAGTGATACAGTTATATGTTGTGACGTGCGACAAAATTGGCCTTAATCAGGTTGTTCTGTGTTGCAGCCAAAGCATCGCACTAATGTACTGGAGATGTCTTTGTCGTCGTGCCTTCGTTCTTCCCTGTTTCGGTGGTGCGGGGTTCATTGTTGTGGGACGTTGTAGAAATGCCGCAGAGCGGTCCAAACGGTCTGGAAGTCAGTGGTCCTAATAATTTGGCGCGGAGTTTATTGTAGTGAGCAGCTACAGTACGAATGTATTTCTCTCGCTCCGCTCGCCCGGCCGTACCGCGAACTACAGTGTCCTCGTTCGTACATCTGTGCACCTGCACAATGAAACGCAGCATTGGATTCGATGGCGTGAAACCTGCAGGCGCCCAAACGAACAGGTGAGTAGGTAAAAGAAGAGATAACTGTAGCGGAAACGAGGTCTATTTATGAAGTTAACGAAAAATCTCGCACCGTGATGATTGGATGCAGACGGTGAACGAAGGGAGTAGGTGTGGTAAAAGGAAATAACAAATAATCCGAGGCCGCACTATATGGAGTCGGCACCAAATTGGTACAACAGTATCCCATCCATGCGCACACGAATTCCGAGCCATTCCACGGGACCTGAGCGAGTCGCATGACTTCGCTGGGTCGACGGAGCCGCGCGGAGTTCGAGACGGAGCCAGCGCGGGACAAGCTGGTGATACGAGCGAAGCGGAAGCGAGCGGTGGCGCGGACGTATCTGGACGGACTGCCGGTGGGGGCGCTGCGGCGCATCGTGCGGCACTGCGTGTGCGCGGGGGCGGCGCGGCCGGCGCCGGACGCGCAGCGGCCGTACAAGGAGGGTGTGAGCGTGCGCGCGGCGCGGACGGCGCTGACGCTGCTGCGGTGCGGTGCGGCGCGGCTGTGCGAGGTGGCGCGCGCGGAGTTCGGGGTGCTGAAAGAGACGGAGGCGGCGCCGGTGGACGGCGAGGGGCTGCAGCTGTGCACGCGCACGGCGGCCGACTACCAGGCGCTGGAGCGCCTGCTCAAGCTGCTCAGCGTGCACACGCTCGTGCTCGAGGTGGGCGAGCTGCCGCGCCGTTACACCAAGCTCGTTCGCCGCGCCATGCCCAACGTGCGCAAGCTGTCCATGCACTTCCCCTACCCCAACCGCGGCCACGAGCTCGAGCGCATCCTCGCCGTCACCGTGCCGCTGGACACGTTCGAGGCCGACTTCGAGGAGACCGACCGCTCCTACATGGTGTCCCTCGTGCGACACGTCAAAGCCATCAAGCAGCTGCGCCTCTCGTTCGCCGGCACCGGCACCATCAAGAGCAACCTCACCCTCATGCCCGTCTGGCTCGCCGCCAGCGAGTCCCTGCGCGAGGTCGAGCTCTTCTCTGTCTGGGGCGATCGCTTCGATGCCGTCAATACCCTCCTCCGCGTCTGCCGCATGTGCCGCATCTCCGTCAATGGCCAACTCATACGCCCCGAGCACGTGTACGGCACCTGCCCGCACCGGCTGACCTACTTTTTGCTCCACCGATCCCCTGCGGTGGCGACGGCGCCGACTGCCGTCGCGCGCGCGCGCGCGCTCATATCAATTGGGTGGCAATCGAAATACCGACGATGGCGTATCAATACCAGCTCCGATTCTACGCTTGCTTATTGTCGTACCTACTACCTCGCGTAGTAAAGTAGGGCTGTGTTCCGCCCCCCCTTCGCTAGGGTGCCCTAGTTCGCTCTTCGATGACGATTTCGCAGCAACATTTGGTTTCGGTGGTGATTGAAATCGCATGCGCTCGCTTCATCTTCTGGCTGGAATTTTAATTTCATATTTTTTCGCTGTGCTGGGAGTGCACTGGCTCCCTCTCCGCTCGCCATTGCTTGGACCGAATTATTTGCTTCTGAACAAGTTGTCGTTGGCACAGTAGGGTATAACGGTTTTATTCTGGGCTCGCTGTCCGGCTATGGCACTCGCTGGCTGGAGGTTGTCCGTGCTGTTTAGACACGCGTATGAACTAAGGTCCATGTGCGCCACGACGCGCGTTCGAGTGCGCGATTCGATGATGTCATTTCTATCGTTGTATTTGAGGTGCTATTTCGTACATCGTTACGATTCATTTTGAGCGCTTCGATTATTTTGCCAATCGACTAGGAGGGTATCGTCGCGTGAATGATAGAAATTACTCAATTACGTGCGCTTTTCCTTTCTCGCCGCGTTACACAATGAATAGAGCGTGTGATGTCGGTGTTGCTGATGGCGTGAGACAGTGGCGAGAACTAGAGTATTTCAGACACCGCTTTCCTGACCTTCCGCTTGGACACTGTGGTGATTCCACACTAGTTGGGAATGGACCCAGTACGATGATTTCCAACGCAATCGCACTCGTCGATGCCGCCCGTCGCACGGCCGCCGCACCGATAATTGCTTCCTCCACGACCAACACAAGATTGGTGTGTATCGGTTACGACGAGTTGGTGCGTGTGACGGGAAGAGCTCACACGGTTAGTAACTCGTTGATTGACGTGATTGCGAGTCGCTGTGCATCTCGCTCCTCGCATTTCCTATCATCTGCATTGAGAGAGCGCACGAAGGCCGTAGGAAGAGTACTGTAGCAGTCCACAGGTCGTATTGAACTGAGTCTTCAAAAATATCTCGCGTACGATGGAACAGTGTCGCGAGGGTTCACAGCATCGGGATTGGGATTGTGCGGCGGAGTATTTCCGCCGTGGTCGTAGAAGCAACGTAATCGGCGCTTTACAAGTGAATTCTTGTGCTCTGGGCTAGCACGATTCTAGCCGACTGTGATGACTGTTCTGTGTGTCCATACCAAAACCGTCCCGTTTCATAGGTAGCGGAGTAATTGTGAGGTGCGCCGACTATCAAACGCGAGGTCAATAAGAAAGGAAACGTAGTACGAAAATGCGAGATGATGCCGAGCGGCGATGATGTGAGCAGCTTGTCCCGCTTCAATCTGTAGACTGTTCGTGAGTCGGCGTGAGGTGCTAGCGGTAGCTACCGTATAGAGTTTGTAAAGCGTTCGCTTGTGTGCGTTCCGAATTCCACGTTTCTCCGATAGTTTCCATGTGACAACTTTCGACTCTCTCGCCTGATTCCACAAGTTTTAGCGCCTTCTGATTTCATCTCAAATGGCGTTCTGTCGCTCCCTGCCCACGCATTCACCTGATTTCATCCATCGTCATCAAGTACCAATGAAGTAAGTAAAGAGCTTAGCTCAGCAAGTTCGATGTGCGAGGGCGTAGTGTGTTGTAGTTGGTGTACACAGACCAGTACTGTACGAAAAGCCGATTCTGTTTGTGCTTGGTACCGAAATTAAACATGGCTGTAATTGCCTCCCAAACCTATGTGCTGTGCGCCATGAAAATGTGTTAGTCATGGTGCCATAATCCACGCGCCTGAGGGACGGCAACACTCGAAAACAGGAGAAAATACGAGAATGTTGTCGTTCTGCAGTCAACGAATACACTGACAGTTATTGCCTCGCGTTTACAGCGGCGGGCGGGAAATAAACGAAATTCAGAACGAGCCGTTACGCCAGTTGAATTGCAGTTGTCCTTCCTCGCACGCAGATCAATCGATCTATCACGACGACGCACGAAATCTCCGTTACCAGGCTGCACCGATCGGTGCCAACCAGTCCGCGGCGTGGACGGGAACTCTGCGACTATTGCAGACTAATCACGGTATGGGTGCGAGCGAGAAAGTGCGGATCCGTGCAGCCATGGGAGGCAATGGAGCGCCGGGTTTCGAAATCTGATGCACACGCGCTTAGGAATGGAAGCTACGTAGTAACTTACTGCACGTGTGCCGATAACACAATAAATCTGCGAACGGTGCCACGTACCACCCTTGCATGAACGCACCGTGCTGGCACTTCGCGAGCAGACTAAATATGCTCGTTAGTTGCTCAGCCGCGCTCACGTAGCGGATACACTCTCCACACCGCACCCCCGACGACATGGTCCGAACGCCGGTATTCCTCACCGCGATTATCGCACTAGCCGCACTGGTCTCCGGTCGCACATACCTCAAGTGCGACTGCTCACCGACCAAGCGCGGTTTCTCTGAGTCGGTGCTCAAGTTGCTGGTTGAAGACGTCAACGAGGTGGTGGAAAAGGCCAAGGAGGAGAAGGAGAAGGGCGCCACCAGTGCACAGGTCGAGCAGTTCGAAGTGAGCAAGGCGGCGAAGAGGTTCCGCAACTGTGTGAAGAATCACAGCCACGAAGAGTGTGTGAACGCCGACGCTGCGCTGCGTCGTGGCAAGTGTTACCCCAACTGCCGCACGTTCTGTGCGTTCTATGAGCCCACCTGGGAGAACATTAACTTAAAGGGCGAACGTGCCCCCGCTTGTAATACCGTGCCCGATTACCGCTCTGATAAGCCGCAAATCGTCGCAGGTAAAGCCGATCACGAGTCCGCCATAAGACCCACTCCTTCGCCATCCCGCAAGCCCGTCGTGGCCCCAGGTGCTGAGGACCAGGACGCCGATAAGGATGCTGATAATGAAGCCGCTGAGAGTGAGGGCTCCGCTTCCACACTCGAGTCGTCTCCTGAACCTTCCCCTTCTACCCCCTCCACCATCGAGACACGCCCCGTGAACGAGGGCTGTGTGGCCGTGGAACATCTGGAAGGCTATGTGATGCAACATCGTCGCCATCTCGAACGCGAGGTGTTCTGCGCGCATGGGTTCTGCGCTACCCCGAATCACGCCATCATCGTCGATAGCGAATGGACCAGCATGAAGAGATTATGTGCCGAGAAGTGGGCATGTGTCAAGTCTGTCAAGCTGGTGAACAATCTTAAGCTCACCGCCAACTCTCGCGCCGTGTTCAACGATTTCATCACCATCACACCATATGACCTCCGCTTCCCGAGATGGGGCGTGTGGTTGGTGCAACACGCCGAGGACTTGTATGAGTCGGTCGGTGTCGCCGCGCTCGTGGGATCCCTGGTCGCGACGCTGCTCGCGGCCGTCGTTGTATCGAAGCGCGTGTAAGTTGCTTGGTACCGTAGTGTGTTGTGGCGATTACCTGCCTAGTGTTTTTCGGGATTATGTGTATTTAATTGGTCTTCACTCTACTCCTTCACTTTTGCTTCTGTACAGTACAGTACATCAGTTCTACTTGCCTGTGACTTCCTTGTTTCCGATCTCTATACTTGTTGCAGGTCCACACAAATGATCGGTTGGTAAGGAAATGCAGGTGCACATGACGTCTTTGGAAGATGTACGATGTTGGCGAAAAGTATTGAACAATGCTCACCTCCATGTTTGTGAAACATGGGCCAGATTCTAGTAGATGATTACACATTAATAGAGTCGTCGTCGTATAAAAGCTATAGACTATTTTGTTCGGTAGCGCGTCATTATCTCTTCCCTATCTAATGGGTCGCACCGATCCATTACGACTTAGTACCGTAACCATTTTTCGAAACGTGCTTATCGGTCATTACGCGTCAATGGTTCGCTAGTTTTCTAGTCTAGTGGTGGAACTGGACCAGCATGCGATGAGTAGACACTGGCAGCCGAAAAATTTTCTCACATGAATTTACGTTCTGACACGAATGAATCATCAATTTATCTATTTCCTGGTTGTCGCTTAAGAATGCGGCAGGTTTCCCCGCGACTACGTCAATGCCATTTCGAAAGCTCGAAGGCTTGACACAACCGCCACTTCATGCTTATGCAGCGTCAATGTACAGTACGGTATCTACTGTCGATATCGGTGAAAGCCATCATTGACGGTTCTACTATTCCATCTGTCCGAAAAGTTCGTTTTGGCTGCACCGACTGAAATCTCGACATCGGTAGGAAACAGTTACATAGATTTCACTCACTTGAGTGAAGGAATATTCGGGCTGATACTGCAGTAAGATCTACCTGACTTAAAATTATCAACAGATTTGTGAATAGTGGGTCATCCGGACGGTTTTTCAGCGGGTTATTTCCCAATCATGAACATCATCCGAATAGGGAACCCTTTGAATATCAATAGGTTCTGTATCGTTCCAGTGTGCGTACAATACAGGTTAGGTACCATTTTTATGTAGTTGGTATAGGATCAAATTGAAATAAACCAATCATGTTGCATGTCTCTAAATGAACAGTGTCCTACGATACATTTTCCACTCAAGGTTGCATCAAATGCACCTCTCCTCCTAAGGAAGAGGGGAAACTACGTCCTGGTTCTATGAAAAGACCATGCATCTTGATGAGCAGGCCCTGCGTGCGCGTACGCACCGTGCACATTTGCTACAACGGAGTTCAGTCCTACAGCGCGCAGAAGGAGGCTAGAAGTGTCGCGTTTTATGAGGTCAAAGAAATCGAGGAGATGACGTGTCTGTATGAATCTAGATGGCAGTGAAGAGTCTGGTATCTCTGGGCGGTTCATGGCTCTTTTTACTCCACTGGTAATGTTTTCGGCATCGGGCGACGGTGTGTCGGCACGCTGATCTGAAAATCCTGATCGACCTAGGAAAGCTGGATTATAGAAAGTACCTCGTCACACCCAGGCCATCATCATTAAGCTGCACCGTGTTAAGGCTAAAATAGCGTCTTTGGTATAGATTTCTGTCTTCGTCTTTGTTGTGAGAATCGACCTTAAGCGATGGCGGTGTTAGGCTGCACCGTTTCTAATTAGTGATCTTGTGTAATCTGAATAAAAATTTTAGGAGTTTTTAAATGCACCTCGTTGAGTTTGATTGAAACGCTGGCAATGTGCACTTGAAGAATTGCGTAGGAAATTGATTTTAAAATCAGATGTTCTTTTGTCCAGGAAAGAGAGGAACAGATGAAGTCAGCTCGCGCACGTATCGTAGTGAAAGGAAAAGTAGCGAAGGCCTAATTGGCTCATTCATGAATGATGTGAAACTGGTGTATCATGTACCGTACAATGAAAAAAAGAACGTAACAATTAAAAAATGGTAAAATTATGATCTACTAAATGCACGAAATTATGTTGCACGCAAACTAAAACGCTATCGACTACTGTATATTTTTAAGATAGTCTCCTTCAATTGCAGCAAATTTCTCAAATTTGCAGAAATAGGGTCACAGTTGCAGTGGTTTTTATCTACAGTATAACATAAATATGATTACCAATTTTGGAAGGTACTGTGCTATTGAATACTTTTTCTAAGAGTAATATGAATCAGGGTATCTACGATTGTGGCAGATATACCGTTTAGAAAAGCTTTTCGGATCCTGATAGTTCTTGAATTTGAACCTCGCAATATTGAATAGCTTAGAAGTGACTTTTTCGGTCTGTTTGTAATATGATAGGAGACTAAATTTCCATAGAAACAGCACTTTTGAACAAGAAATACGTCATCTAACTACTTAACTTTGGTGAAATCTAGAATATGAAATAAGTGGATTATAAAACAGCAAAGCTTCACAAGTAAGGTCTGAAATTGTACGATTTACTTTTCTTGCAGTTTTTCATTACCTCGGGAACGAACAAGGAAACATAATTTGTAATTGCTGAATCACGTCTCATCCATCCTCTACGTCAATTACAATTTGTATGCACGTAATTTTTACGAATATCCGAGAGCCTATTATAGGAAGATATCGGATATGATTGGATGTACTTATTCTCTTCTTAGCCATACATAATTGGATTCGTTACGGCTTAAATTTTAGAAACAAGAGAAACATTGTGGTATAAATAATTTCGACTTGATAGCAGGATGAATATTCATTAATATAACATCTTCTACAATCCAGATTATATTAAGAATTTAATATTTGTTGACTCACTGTTGTACTTCCAGATTTTACCTTCTTTAATTAATGTTTTAGCAAATTTTACGAAATTATAGTTTTTTCGGACTTCGAAAGAGAGCTGGAAGCTCATTCATATTATTCTGTAGATCTAGTACCTTTAGAATTTGGCCAATACTTTTTATGACTCCAAGAGTATTCACATATAACCATGGTTCGCTGTTTAGCGTATGATGGGAGTATTATTCAAGTAAGTGTAAAAATATTGCTAGTTCACATTTACAACAGAGTAAATCGCTTGCGGGGTTCCCAACTTCTACCACTCTTCGTAAATCTTCGCGGTCAGCTGATCACTTTCAGGTTCCAAATTC
>JAAUYH010000887.1_pt1 | contig 18535 bp, 17 predicted proteins | sample 7278061 | NCBI WGS metagenome assembly JAAUYH01 (sample SAMN14350203, study PRJNA611818) | marine sediment metagenome | isolation source: surface marine sediment (0.6m) | place: French Polynesia: Moorea | collected 2018-08 | reverse complement strand
GTCGGGCTGGCTCGGCCATGCCGAGCCCTTCGCCTTCGACCTCGACTACCGGCCGGCACCCGACATCCGGCGGATGATCTGCAGCACCCCGCCGGTGCTGGCGATCGCGGCCCTGGAGTGCGGCGTCGACCTGCTGCTGGAGGCGGAGGCCGATGCCCGCCACGGCAAATCCGCGGCGCTGGGCGACCTGTTCATCACCCTGATGGAGCAGGAATGCGCCGGCCACGGCTTCAGCCTCGCCGCCCCCCGCCAGCCGGAGCTGCGCGGCAGCCAGGTCTCCTTCGCCCATCCCCAGGGCTACGCCATCATGCAGGCGCTGATCGCCCGCGGCGTGATCGGCGATTTCCGGGCCCCCGACCTGATCCGCTTCGGTTTCGCGCCGCTCTACAACAGCTACACCGACATCTGGGACGCGGTGGCCATGCTGCGCGAGATCATGGAGACCGCCGCCTGGGACAGACCGGAGCTGAAGACGCGCGCCGCCGTGACCTGAAGCCGGCTAACCGGATGTGCCGCGCACAAACAGATAGGGCAACACCAGCGCCACGATCAGCAGGCCCATGTTGACGATCAGGGCAATGCCGAACTTCCACGGTTCCGCCGCCCGCTCATAGACCACCTTGCGCAGGCTCAACACCGAGCCCCGCCAGTAGATGGCGGTGCGCCCGAAGCGCAGGCCAAACCAGACCTCGCGTCCCAGCACGTAGACGAACACCAGATAGCCGACCAGCAGGACTGCGTAGAACGGCCAGTGGCTGGCCTGGAGTTCAGGCATCGGGCCCCCAGATCAGCCCGCTGCCGCCATAGGTCGGGCGGTGCCCGGTCTCCGCCACGGCCGCGGCCAGCTTGGCCGGATCCATGCCGCCCTCGGGTCCGGCCGCCAGCTCACCCGCGTGAATTCCGCCGGCGACCAGCAGGCTGTCAATGCCGACCGCGTTGGCGCCGGCGATGTCGGTGCGAAAGCTGTCGCCGACCGCCAGGATGCGCGCCTTGTCCACGTCGGGCATCAGCTGGAAGCAGCGGCGGTAGACCGGCGGATGGGGCTTGCCGTGATAGGCGACACGGCCGCCCAGCTCCTCGTAGCGCTTGGCGAGCGCGCCGGCGCAGATCGTCGGGGTGTCGCCGACCACCACCACCAGGTCCGGATTGGCGCAGACCATCGGCAGGTCCAGCGCCGCCGCCGCCGCCAGGGCCGCCTCATAATCCGCCACCGTTTCGGCATAGTCGACGATGCCGGTGTTGAGCACGAAATCCGCCTCCTCGGCCCGGCCGACGATCTCGAAATCGAGCCCGTCATAGACCGTGGTGTCGCGCTCGGGGCCCATATGCAGGCAATGCCGGCCGAGCGCCCGATGGAAGTCGTCCGGTGGCGCCGCCAGCGCCTCATGGGTCGCCTCGCCCGAGCTCATGACATGGTCGTAGAGGTCGCGCGGCACCCCGATCTGCTCGAGGCGCCGGATCAGGCTTTCGATCCGCCGTGGCGCGTTGGAGAGCAGGACCACCGACTTGCCGGCGCCGCGCAGCCGGTCCAGGCAATCGAGCACGCCGGGCAGCGGCCTCTGGCCGTTGTGCACCACGCCCCAGAGGTCGAGGATGAAGCCGTCGTAGCGCGCGGCGACGGCACCGACGCCGGGCAGGATCGGGATTTCGGAGGACATGCCGGGACCCTTGAAGCGGAGCCGCGTCTTTAGCATCCGCGACGGCGGGAACCAAGCCGGTTCGATCGGCGGCCGTCAGCTCGTGCGCGGCTCGCCGAACAGCAGGCCTTGGCCGAAATCGACCGGCAGGTCGAGCAGCTCGACCAGTTCGGTCTCGACCTCGACGCGGTCGACGATCAGGTCGATGGCGCGTTCGTCCAGGCGCCGCTTGATTCCGCGCAGCGCTTCGGCCGCCGCTGGATCACGGGTCTCCTCTATCAGGGTCGCGGCATCGATCTTCACGAAGCGGACGAAACGCTGCTCCAGGGTGTCGACATCCAGGCCCGCGAGATCGCCGACCTTGTCGACCGAGAACCGGAAACCCAGCGCCGCCAGTCGATCGAGCGGCTGCCAAAGGCTTTCGCCGGCGCTGCGAAAATCGTCCGCGCCGATCTCGAATACCAGTCGCGACGCCAGCTCCGGCGCGCCGATCACGAACTCGATGAACTGGTCCATGAAGTCGCGGTCCCGCAGGGTGTCCACCGAGACATTGGCGAAGAAGCCGACCAGCCGGTGCCGCCGCACCGCATCGCGCACCAGCTGCACGCAGCGGAACAGCAGCACATTGTCGATCGCGGTGACGAGGCCCAGCCGCTCGGCCAGATCGATGAAGCGACCGGCCGGAATGTGGCCGCCGTCATCGGTTCGGATCCGGCACAACGCCTCGTAGAAGCGGGTCTTGCGCTGCGGCAGGCTGACGATCGGCTGCAGCGCCATGTCGACCCGGTCGCGCCGGATGGCGTCTTCCAGCAGGGCCGCCAATTCGTCCTCCGACAGCGAGTCGACCCTCGCCTCGGCCGCCATCGTCCGCTTGCCGACCGGCGCCCGCGCCGGAAAGTCGCCGGCGCGCCGTCCCGTCAGGCGCGACACCAGGTTCTGCAGCACCCGGACCTCGTCCTGGACCCGGTCCAGCGCCGCCGGGCTCGCCGCGCCGTTTTGTTGCAGGTGCCGATGGATCGCCTGCATCTCGGCCCGAGCCTGGGCCAGCTCCTGCATGACATCGTCGCGGGAGTCGGCCAGGCGGCCCAACTCGCCTCTCAGGTCGCGCTCCAGGACCTGGCGCGAATAGGCTTCGTGCAAAACGGCGCCGAAGATGAGGACCAGGGCGCCGATGCCGATCGCCGCCCATTTGCCGATCGCCGGCACGCTGTAGGGCAAGGTCAGTGCAACCGCGACCGCGATCACCCCGTAGGTGAGAGCCAGGATCAGATGGCGCGGCAGCGACATTGGGCGGTGCGGACGGGTCCAGGATCAGGGGAGTCGGATCGTTGCCCGCTTTCCTTGTTTTTTGGTTAATCTTTTCTTGCGATGCGTTCAGCGCTGGCCGGCGCCGACGGCCTCCTGGACGGATGAGAACCCGTCGGCACGAAGACGCGCCGCCAGCTCGCGCTTGATCTCCGTGATCAGCGCGGGCCCCCCATAGACCAGCGCCGTGTAGAGCTGGACCAGCGATGCCCCGGCGCGGATCTTGGCGTAGGCATCGGCACCGCTGGCCACGCCGCCGACACCGATCAGGGGCAGCCGGCCCTCGGTGAGCTGCGCCATCTCGGCCAGCAGCGCCGTCGACGGCGCCATCAGCGGACGGCCGCTCAAGCCGCCGGCCTCGGCCGCCAACCCAGGCGGCAGCCCGTCGGGCCGCGCGACGGTGGTGTTCGAGACGACCAGGCCGTCGATCCCGGTGTCGCGCGCGACGGCAGCGATGTCGGCCCGATCTTCCCGGTTCAGATCCGGGGCGATCTTCACCAACAGCGGCGTCCGGCGCCCGGTTTCGGCCCGCGCCTCCAGGATCGCCGAGACCAGCTCCGCCAGCGCCTCCCGCCCCTGCAGCGCGCGCAGTCCCGGCGTGTTCGGCGACGACACGTTGACGACCAGGAAATCCGCCAGCCCGGCGAAGCGCGACACCAGCGCCCGGTAGTCCGCCGCGGCATCGGCGCTGTCCTTGTTGCGGCCGAGATTCACGCCCACCGGCCCGCCGGCGCCGCGGCCGGCCAGGTTGGCGGCGACGGTCTCCATGCCGGCGCTGTTCAGCCCAAGGCGATTGATCAGCGCGCCCTGTTCCGGTAGCCGGAAGACCCGAGGTCGCGGATTGCCCGGTTGCGGACGCGGCGTGACGCCGCCGACCTCGACAAATCCGAAGCCAAGGTCAAGCAACGGCCGCACGGCGACCGCATCCTTGTCGAACCCGGCGGCCAGGCCGATCGGATTGGCAAAGTCGCGGTCCCAGATCCGGGTCGCCAGAATCGGGTCGTCACGGTCGCGCCGACGCGGCGCCAGGCCGGCCCTGAGCCCCCAGAGCGTCATCCGGTGCGCCGCTTCCGGCGGCAGGGCAAGCAGCAACGGGCGGAGGATTGGGAACAAATCTGGCGTCAAGGGTGACGGCGCCTCGCACGGCTCGGACCATTTCGCAGCCCTCCCCGGTTCGGTTCATTCGCCGCATCGGGAGGGGTGCAAGAGCAGGCCTTCATAGCACCCGGCTGTGACGGTGGGTACAGGCGGCCGGTCGTTTCGCCGGCATGATCGCGCCGCCTCCCCGACCGGGAACTTGGTTCCGCCCGATGACTCGCAATTTGCAACGCCGTCGCAAGATTGAATCGCAAATTGCCAACTTCATTGCTCGATATTGGCTAATTTTCATTAACCCTAATCGAATGTTGCTCCCTACCGTCAATTATATATCTCCTGATTTTCAACAAATAATTGGAGATTTTTTAGGTAAATCGTCTCAATTTCATCTCGTAAGCCGTCTTTGGCACCGGTCTTGCGTCCGTAGCGTCTGCATCAGGAGTTACGGATTGTGAGCGACGACAAGATGGACACTTCAACGCCCCATCGCCCAGGACAAGACCAGACAATGGCCCTCTCGCTGGAGGGCCAGTCTGCCCACAGCGAGGCGGGCTCGGTGACGGTCCCGGTCAAGCCCACCGCAGCGATGCTGGCCGCCGGTGCGCGCGCCGCCGGCGTGTCGGTCGAGGTGGCGTGGAAAATCTATCGCGCGATGGTTCTGCACGACGATTGACCTTGGCAGGGTGGCGGGCGACAGCCCCGCCACCGTGACTGCCGCCGCCGTTACGAATACGTTCCTAGCGACGACTGCCGTCCGATTATGTGAACATGTTCCTATGCTGAGACATGGTGACGTGTGGCACGCCATCGATCTGCTGGCCAAGCGCTACGGATTGTCCGCGTCCGGACTGGCCCGCCGGGCCGGTCTCGATCCCACCACGTTCAATCCCAGCAAGCGGGTCACGCCGCAAGGCAAGCTGCGCTGGCCGTCGACCGAAAGCCTGTCGAAGATCCTCAGCGCCACCGGCAGCAACATGGCGGAGTTCGTCAGCCTTCTGGCCGAGCCCGGTGAAGCGGCGCCGCGGATCCCGATTCTGGGATATGCCCAGGCGGGTGCCGAGGGCTATTTCGACGATGCCGGCTATCCGGCCGGAACCGGATGGGACGAAGTCCTGTTCCCGGAGGTCGGCGACCCGCATGCCTATGCGCTGGAGATCAGCGGCGACAGCATGGAGCCGGTCTATCGCGACGGCGACCGGATCATCGTGTCGCCGGCCGCCAGCATTCGCCGCGGCGACCGGGTCGTCGTGCGCACCGCCGGCGGCGAGGTGATGGCCAAGGAGCTGGCGCGGCAAAGCGCCAACCGGCTCGAGCTGCGCTCGTTCAATCGGGCCCATCCGATGCGCACCCTGAAACGGTCCGAGGTGGCCTGGATGGCCCGCATCATCTGGGCCAGCCAATAGCCTCATCCGCCACCGCGCGGTGGCCGCGCCGAGGCGGCGTTGGCAGCGCCGCGGCGCTCGGGCTATGGTGCGGACAAATCCGCCTATCCGGGAGCAAGGCATGGCGCCGCAGACGTTCTTCAACGGTGAATGGCTCGAGGGCAATCCCGGCATCTTCGGGCCGATGACCCACGCCACCTGGCTCGGCTCCTGCGTGTTCGACGGCGCCAGGGCCTTCGAGGGCGTGGCGCCGGACCTCGACCAGCATTGCCAGCGGGTGGTCAATTCGGCCCATGTCATGGGGTTGAACCCGTCCCACGACGCCGAGGCGATCGAGGGGCTGGCGCGCGACGGCATCGCCCGCTTCCCGGAAGGCTCGGCGCTCTACATCCGGCCGATGTTCTGGGCCGAGAGCGGCTTCGTCGCCCCTGACCCCGACTCCACGCGATTCGCGATCTCGGTCTACGAGGCGGCGCTGCCGGAGCCGACCGGCGCGGCGGCCATCATCTCCTCGCGCCGGCGTCCGACCCCGGAGACGGCGCCGACCGAGGCCAAGGCCGCCTGCCTCTATCCGCAATCCGGAATGGCTTTGCGCGAGGCGCTCGATCGCGGCTACCACAACGCCATCGTGCTCGACCAGATGGGCAACGTCGCGGAGTTCGCCACCGCCAACCTCTTCTACGCCCGCGACGGCGTCGTCTTCACCCCGGCACCGAACGGCTGCTTCCTGGACGGCATCACCCGCCGTCGCATCATCGGACTGCTCCGCGAGGAGGGCTACGAGGTGCGGGAGGAGAGGGTGACGGTGGCGGCGCTGATGGCGGCCGACGAGGTGTTCTCCACCGGCAACCACGGCAAGGTGCTGCCCTTCACCCGGGTCGAGGATCGCGACCTGCAGCCGGGACCGGTCTATTCGCGCGCCCGCGAACTCTATTGGGACTATGCCCATTCGCGCTGATCGCGATCAGACCGCCATGGCCGAAGCGCCGCCTGCCATCCGCCCCGCCCGCGACGATGACGAGGACGGCTTGATCGCCCTGATCGGCGGCTGCTTCGCCGAGTATCCCGGCTGCGTCCTGGATGTCGATGGCGAGATTCCGGAACTGCGCGCCATCGCCACGCATTTCGCCGGGCGCGACGGCCGGTTCTGGGTCGCCGAGGCCGAGGGCGCGGTCGCCGGCTGCATCGGTATCGCCCCGGCGCCGGTCCCGGACGGCGTCGAACTGCTGAAACTCTATGTCGATGGCGCCATGCGCGGCCGCGGGCTGGGCAGCCGGCTGGTCGCCCTGGTGGAGGAGGAGGCCGAGCGGCGCGGCGCGGCCTTCATCGAGCTGTGGACCGATACGCGTTTCGAGAGTGCCCACCGGCTCTACGAGCGTCACGGCTACGAGCGGCTGCCGGACACCCGCGACCTGCACGATCTCTCCGACACCACGGAATACCACTACCGAAAGCGATTGGGGGCCCCATGAGCGCGGAGCAGCCGCCGTCGAAGAACACCCGCAATCTCGCGACGCTTCTGGCCTATCACGGCATCGATCTGGTGCTCGATGTCGGCGCAAACACCGGACAATACGCACAGCGCCTCCGCCGGGCCGGCTATGCCGGCCGCATCATCTCGTTCGAGCCTCAATCCGCCGTCTATTCGGAATTGTCCGAGGCCGCGACAGGCGACCCCGCCTGGATCGTGGCGCCGCGCATGGCGCTGGGCGCCAGCACCGAGCCGCTCACCTTGAACCTCTCACCCACATCCGACATGAGCTCGGCCCTGGCGATGACCGAGGAGATGGCCGGATTGCTGCAGAGATCGGCCTTCACCGGACGCGAAACCGTGCCGCAGCACCGGCTCGACGCGGTGTTCGACGAATTCGCCGCCGAAACGGATACCGTACTGCTGAAGTCCGACACCCAGGGCTATGACCGTGCCGTTCTGGACGGCGCCGCGGGGATCCTCGACCGGGTCCGGGCCATCCAGCTGGAGCTGGCCATCGTGCCCGTCTATGTCGGCGAACCGTCCTGGCGCGAGATGATCGACCATCTCGGTGGCCTCGGCTTCGCGCCGGCCCTGTTCATCCCCGGATACTTCAATCGCCGCACCGCCCGCCTGATCTCGATGGACGGAGTGTTCGTGCGCAAATCCGGATGACCGGCCGCCGCAATCGCTGGCTGGCCCGGATGGTGGCGGCGAGCGTCATCATCCTCATCGTGATTCCGGTGCTCGGCCTCGTCGCCCTCGTCCTCATGCGACCGCCGGACCAGGGACCCGCGCCGCCGGAGCCGCCGCCGGCCGCGGCCAACCGCTTCGTCAACCGCTGGACCGGCGATTTCGACGGGATGGTCGAGCGCCGCCGGATCCGCGCGCTGGTGCCCTACAGCCGCACCTTCTACTTCCTCGACGGCGGGACGCAGCGCGGCCTGACCTACGAGCTGTTGAAGGCCTTCGAGGAGCGCCTGAACGCCGATCTCGGGCTCGGCGCCGTGGATGTCGAGGTGGTGGTGATCCCGGTCAGCCGCGACCGGCTGATCCCGGGACTGCTCGACGGCCAGGGCGACATCGCCGCCGGCAACCTGACCATCACGCCGGAGCGGGCGGCGCTGGTCGATTTCTCCCGGCCGATCCTCACCGATGTCAGCGAGATCCTGGTCACCGGACCGGCCGCGCCCGAGATCGCGACTCTCGACGACCTGTCCGGCACCCGCATCCATGTCCGGCGGTCGTCCAGCTATTACGCCAGCCTGTCGCGGTTGAACGCCGCCTTCGAGGCCGACGGCAGCCCGCCCATCGATCTGATCCCGGCCGACGAGCATCTGGAGGACGAGGACCTGCTGGAACTGGTCAATGCCGGCCTTCTGGACATGATCGTCATGGACGATCACAAGGCGGAGTTCTGGGACCAGTTCTACCCCGACATCCGCCTGCATCCGGAAATCGCCGTCGCCACCGGCGGCGAGATCGCCTGGGCGCTCCGCCCGGACAGCCCGGGCCTGGAAGCCGCCGTGAACGCCTTCATCGCCGACAACGCCAAGGGCAGCCTGCTGGGCAATATCCTCTATGAGCGCTATCTCGGCGAGCGGCGCTTCGGCGAGGCCGCGGCCGCGCTCGGCGACCTCACGGCGACGGACGAGACCATCGGCGCGGTGATCCGCCACGCCGACGCCTACGGGATCGACTGGCCGATGGTCGCCGCGGTCGGCTATCAGGAATCCCGTTTGGACCAGAGCCAGAGAAGCGCCGCCGGAGCGGTCGGGGTCATGCAGGTGCTGCCCAGCACGGCCAGCGATCCCAATGTCGGCGTCGCCGGGATCGACTCGCTGGATGGCAACGTCCATGCCGGCGCCAAATACCTGCGATTCCTGCATGACCGGTACTTCAGCGACGAAGAGCTGACCGAGCTGAACCGCTGGCTGTTCACCTTCGCCGCCTACAATGCCGGGCCGTCGCGCATCTCCGAGTTGCGCCGGATGGCGGCGGACCGCGACCTCGATCCCGACCGCTGGTTTCGCCATGTCGAACTGGTGGCGGCCGACCGGATCGGGCGCGAGACCGTCGAGTACGTGCGCAACGTCTACAAGTACTACATCGCCTACGGGCTGATCGAGGAGCGGCTGGCCCTCAAGGACGACGCGCTGGAGGATTTGTGGTCGGCATCCGTCCCTTGACCCTGGGCGGAGGTACCGTCACCCCTTCCGCCTGAGGGTCGGGAAGGCGATCACGTCGCGGATCGAGGGTGAGCCGGTCAGGAGCATGATCAAACGGTCGAGGCCGACGCCCATGCCGCCAGTGGGCGGCATGCCGTGTTCCAGCGCGGTGACGTAGTCCAGGTCCATCATCTGCGCCTCGTCGTCGCCGGCCTCGCGCGCCGCCACCTGGGCCTGGAACCGCTCATACTGGTCCTGCGGGTCGGTCAGCTCGGAGAACGCGTTGGCGACCTCCCAGCCATTGACCAGGGTCTCGAAGCGCTCGGTCAGCCGGTCGTCGGTGCGGTGCACCTTGGCCAGCGGCGAGATGTCGCGCGGATAGTCGATCACGTGCACCGGCTGGACCAGCGTGTGCTCGACCCGGTGGCCGTAGACCTTCTCCAGCGACTCGCCCCATTTCTCGGTGCCGGTGATCTCGCAGTCCTGCCCTTCCGCCGCCTTGCGGGCCGCGGCCTCGTCCAGGGCCATGAAGTCGATGCCGGTCACCTCCTCAACCAGCGCCGCCATCGGGCGCCGCGGATAGGGTCCGGCGAAGTCGATCTCGTTGCCGTCATAGCTGACCGTGGTCGAGCCGGTCGCGACCTTCGCCAAGCGCGCCAGCAGCCCCTCGGCCAGCGCCATCATGTCGTGATAGTCGGCATAGGCGTGGTACAGCTCCATCATGGTGAATTCGGGATTGTGCCTCGGCGACAGCCCCTCGTTGCGGAACGAGCGGTTGATCTCGAACACCCCGTCCGCCAGCCCGCCGACGATCAGGCGCTTCAGGTACAGCTCCGGCGCGATGCGCAGGTAGAGGTCGGTCTCCAGCGCGTTGTGATGGGTGATGAACGGCTTGGCCGAAGCGCCGCCCAGGATCGGGTGCAGCATCGGCGTCTCGACCTCCAGATAGCCCTGCTCGACCATGAAAGCCCGGGTCTCGGCGATGATCCGGCTGCGGGTCCGCAGGACGTCGCGGCTGTCCTCGTTCATGATCAGGTCGAGATAGCGCTGGCGGTAGCGCGCCTCGACATCGGTCAGACCGTGATACTTCTCCGGCAGCGGCAACAGCGCCTTGGCCAGCACCGTGAGGCTTCGGGCGTTCACCGACAGCTCGCCGCGCTTGGTCCGGCGGACCTGCCCTTCGACCCCCAGCATGTCGCCGATGTCCAAGAGCTTGAGCTTGGCCAGCTCCTCCTCGGCCAGGAAGTCCTTGTGGCTGAAGACCTGGATCTTGCCGGTCACGTCGTGCAGGTCGATGAACATGCCGTTGTTGCGCATCGCCCGGATGCGCCCGGCGATCCGGACGGTGTCCTCGGTCTGGGTGTCGTCCGGCAACTCCCCATAGTCGTTGTGCAGCGCCGCCGCGCTGGTGTCGGGGTCGAAATTGTAGGGGTAGGGATCGATCCCCGCCTCCCGCAGCGCCGCCAGCTTCTCCAGCCGCGGCGCGCGCAGGGGATTGTCGGACGGCAGGGGAATATCGCCGGATGCGTCGTCGGTCATGGTGGGTGCTTCGGTCGTTCAGGCGGGCGGAAAGGCGGCGCACTATAGGGCGGGGACCGGCGATTTGAAAGGCGGCCCCGGAGCCGGCGCGTGCCCATGGCGGGGGCGGTGCGGATGGATATAGTGAGGCCATGAGCTCGGTCGCCGCCAGTCCGCGCATTCCCGATTCCGACGCGCTGGTGCTCGGCGCCACAGGCGGCGTGCTGGTGACCGCCGACGGCGAGATCGAGGAGCTCGACGGAGCGGCGCTCCGCCGGCGGCTGGACGGTCCGCCGCTGCTGGTCTGCCATGCCCGCTCGATCGCCCGTCGCGAGGGCCTCGACGGCTTCCGTGCCTACGATCTGTTGGAGCTGTTCGCCTTCGTCCATCCGGCCCGCTTCTGCGTGCCCACACCGGGCGGGCTGGCTGAAGCGCTGTCGCTGCCGGCGCCGACGGGCACGGAGGACGCGGCGATCACCCTGCAGCGGGCGGCGGCGAGGCTGCTGGCCGACCTGACGGCGCCGGGCCGCGAGGAGCGGTCGGATGCCGCCGGCATCGCCTGGACTATGGCGCGGGCCGGCTGGCTCTGGGGGCCGCCGGTGCTGGCGGCGCTGGGCCAGCCCTACGGCGCCACCGACCAGAAGGCCGGCCGCGCGCTGCAGGTCTGGCACCGCCTGCCGGAATGGGAGTCCGACGCCCCGCCGCCGCCGCCCGGCCAGATCCCGGTGGAGCCGGCGGCGGCGCGGGAGCGGCTGGCGCTGCTGGTCGGCAGCGACTCCGAGGAGCGGCCGCAACAGGCGGACTACGCCAGCGCCGTCTGCGAGGCCTTCACGCCGCGCGCCGAGCCGGATGCCCCGAACACCGTGCTGGCCGAGGCCGGCACCGGCGTCGGCAAGACCCTCGGCTATCTGGCCCCGGCCAGCCTGTGGGCCGAGCGCAACGGCGCCCCGGTCTGGATCTCCACCTATACCCGCAACCTGCAGCACCAGATCGACCGCGAGCTCGACCGGCTGCACCCGCGCCCCGACCGCAAGGCGGCCAAGGTGGTGCTGCGCAAGGGGCGGGAGAACTATCTCTGCCTGTTGAACCTGGAAGAGGCGACCCGCGCCCTGCCGACCCAGCCGCACTACGGCACCGCGCTCGGCTTGATGGCCCGGTGGACGGCGGCCACCCGCGACGGCGACATGTCCGGCGGCGACTTTCCCGGCTGGCTGGCCGACCTTGTGGGGCGCGGGCGCAGCCTGGGTCTCGCCGACCGGCGCGGCGAGTGCGTCTACTCCGCCTGCCCGCATTACGGCCGTTGCTTCATCGAGCGCAGCGTGCGGCGGGCCCGCAGGGCCGACATCGTCGTCGCCAACCACGCCCTGGTGATGATCCAGGCGGCGCTCGGTGGTCTGGACGACACCAGCCTGCCGACCCGCTATGTCTTCGACGAGGGTCACCATCTGTTCGACGCCGCCGACAGCGCCTTCGCCGGTCACCTGACCGGGCAGGAAACGGCGGAGCTGCGGCGCTGGCTGGTGGGCGTCGAGAGCGGCCGCCGCAGCCGGGCCCGCGGCCTCAAGCGGCGGATCGACGATCTGCTGGGCGATGACGATGAGGCCCGCGCCGCCCTTGACGACGTCGATCGTGCCGCCCGCGCCCTGCCCGGCGAGGGCTGGTCGGGCCGCATCGCCAAGGGCGAACCGAGCGGCGCCACCGAGCAGTTCCTCGCCCTGGTCCGCACCCAGACCTATGCCCGCGCCCAGGGCGTCGACGGCCCCTATGACCTGGAATGCGAGGCGGCCGACCCGATCGACGGCATGGTCGCCGCCGCGGCCAGGCTCGACGGCGCCCTGCAGCGCCTGCAGGCGCCGCTCAGGACCATCGGCACGGCGCTCCGCGCCCGGCTGGACGACGAGGCCGAACGGCTGGACAGCGCCACCCGGCTCAGGCTCGATGCCATGGACCGGGCCCTGGCGCGGCGTGCCCGGGTGCAGATCCAGGCTTGGCGCGACATGCTGAAGACGCTGGGCCAGGACACCCCGGATGCCTTCGTCGACTGGTTCGGCGTCGAGCGCCAGGGGCCGGACGGCGCCAGCCGCGACGTCGATGTCGGCCATTACCGCCACTGGGTCGACCCGACCCTGCCCTTCGCCGAGGCGCTGGGCCAGTACGCCCACGGCATGGTCGTCACCTCCGCGACGCTGACCGACGGGACCGGCGAGCCGGAAGCCGACTGGCAGGCGGCCGAGGCGCGCACCGGCGCCGATCATCTGCGCCGCCCGGCGGTCCGGGCCGCGGTGCCCTCGCCCTTCGACTATGCCGGCCAGACCCGGGTGCTGGTCGTGCGCGATGTGCGCAAGGATGATTTCGATCAGGTCGGCGCCGCCTACCGGGAGCTGTTCGCGGCGGCCGGCGGCGGCGCGCTTGGCCTGTTCACCGCCATCAGCCGGCTGCGCGAGGTGCATCGGCGCATCGCCGGGCCGCTGGAACGCGAAGGCCTGACGCTGCACGCCCAGCACGTGGACGGCATCGACGTGGCGACGCTGGTGGACATCTTCCGCGGAGAGCCGGATTCCTGCCTGCTGGGCACCGACGCGGTGCGCGACGGCATCGACGTGCCGGGCCGCAGCCTGCGGCTGATCGTGTTCGACCGGGTGCCCTGGCCCCGGCCGACCATCCTGCACCGGGCACGGCGGGAGCATTTCGGCAAGCGCCGCTATGACGACATGATCACCAGGCTGAGGCTGAAGCAGGCCTATGGGCGGTTGATCCGCCAGGCCGGCGACCATGGGGTCTTCGTGATGCTGGATCCGATGATGCCGTCACGGCTGGCCGGCGCGTTCCCGGAGGGCATCGAGGTCGAACGGCTCGGCCTGTCGGAAGCGGTCGCGATCGTCCGCGAATTCCTTGCCGCAAGGCCGGAACGGAATCACCTCGGGGTCTCGTAGGGCCGGCGCCTCTCGGGCCGGCGGAACCGGAGTCACCCGGTCCCGGAGGCCCTACTGCATGCGGGCGGCTGGCGGCAGGGCGAACATGGCGCGCAGCACGCCGTCCCAGGAATTGTTGCGGCAGTAACGCACCGCGCCGTCGAAACCGACCGAATCGATCAGGCTGAGCGCCAGCCGGCGCTGATACTCCGCGTCGGAGTCGGGGCGATGCGGGAAGACGACGGCTCCCGCCTCCTCCCGGCCTGCGAATGCGAGGCGCATCACGACACCTGCCCGACGATCGGGCCCGGCAGCGCCGACCAGCCCTGGCCTTCGGCCATCATGCAGCTGGTGCCGTCCGGCGCGGTCAGCAACAGGGTCCAGGTCGAGCCGTCGGCGGTGCTGAAGACCTCGACCAGCCGTCCGCCCGAGGCGAGGCCGAGCGCGACCGGCGACTCGGAGTAGCGCGCGTCGAGCAGCTCGACGATCTGTTCGCGCGGCATGCACAGGCCCTGCGCCGATGCGGTCCCGGCCGACCCGACCGTGGCGACCATCGCCGCCACGGTCGATACCACCGCCACCGTCTTCTTCACCGCTTGGAACCGGTGATTGCTATCCATGTCATCACGTCTCATGGCTATCTCCAATTCTCACTGCGGCGGTCGGCTGTACCATCCTGGCCGGGCCGAGGGCCGGGGCCCTCGTCCTCTCAACATCGGACGTACCGCGTCGATGGCCCACTATCCATGGTGCTGTCACAAGCCGACATGACGGCTGTCACACATCACGTTTTTTTGCGTCTGATTGAGAGTTTTCTTGTCCGAACCGCGGTATTCTGCGGGTAAGCGGCCCCCGGAACGGATCAAGATGACGCCTGCAGCCCTGCGCCCGACCCTGAGTCTCGGGGTCATTCTCGCAGTCTCGGCCCTGGCGGCCGCGCCGGCCCGCGCCGATCTGGTCGACGGGCTGTCCGCCTACGATCAGGGCGACTACCAGACCGCGCTGGCGGAATGGATGCCGCTGGCCGAGACCGGCGACGCCACCGCACAGGCCCTGCTTGGCCTGCTTTACCGGGGCGCGCCGGGGGTGCCGAGTGATGCCGTGGAATCCGCCCGCTGGTACCGCGCCGCCGCCGAGCAGGGGCACGCCCATGCGCAATACAATCTTGGCCTGGCCTATCTGTCGGGCAGCGGCGTCGAGCAGGACGACATCGCCGCCTACATGTGGCTGGACGTCGCCGCCCGCGGCATCCCCAAGGGCCCCGACGGCAGCAACGCCGCCTCCCAGCGCCGCGACGCGCTCGCCGCCGGCATGACCGCCGCCGACATTGCCGAGGCGACCCGCCGGGCGGAGAGCTGGATGGCGTCGGCGAATTAGCGGTCGTGACCATGGCGAGCCACAGAGGCACACAGAACCAGACGGAACAATCATCCGTCATTCCTGCGAAAGCGGGAATCCAGCGATCCCGGTCCTTCTACGCCACCGCCCTGTTGACTGGATTCCCGCTTTCGCGGGAATGACGATGTGGGCGTTCTGGCGCCAGTCCTCTGCGTCTCTAAGTCTTCGTGGTTCACCCCGTAGGTCGTTGCCTTCGACATCCCATCGCTTTTCCGATCCATGGGGTTTAAAGAGGGAGTCGCCGCTCCCAATTGAGCGCAATCGCGATCGGCCGCCATCGCGGACAAGGCCCACCCCCGACCGGCACACCGCCCATGAACGTGATCGTCTCGGCCACCTGGCCGCTGTTCCTCGGCATCGCGTTGATCATGCTGGCGAACGGACTGCAGGGCACCCTGTTGGGCCTGCGGGCGTCGTTGGAGAATTTCCCGACCGCCGTCACCGGCCTGGTGATGTCGAGCTACTATGTCGGCTTCCTGGCCGGATCGCGCCTGTCGACCCGGGTGGTCAGCCAGGTCGGCCATATCCGCACCTTCGCGGCGCTCGCCTCGCTGGCCTCGGTCTCGGTGCTGCTGCATTCGGTGTTCGTCGACCCGGGCTCCTGGGCGGTCATGCGGCTGCTCACCGGCTTCAGCTATGCCGGCCTCTACGTGGTGGCGGAAAGCTGGCTCAACGACCGGGCCACCAACGAGACCCGCGGGCAACTGCTATCGATCTACATGGTCGTGATGTATGCCGGCCTGGCGAGCGGCCAGCTGCTGCTGAACCTCGCCGACCCGGCCGGCTATGAGCTGTTCATCCTGTCCTCGGTCATGGTCTCGCTCGCCCTGATTCCGATGCTGGTGACGGCCGGCGCGGTGCCGGAGATCAGCCCGCCCTCGCCGGTCGGCGTGCGCGAGCTGTTCCGCATCTCGCCGCTGGGCGTGGTCGGCTCGGTGGCCACCGGCATGACCAATGGCGGCTTCTTCGGCATGGGTGCGGTCTATGCCGCCGCGGTCGGCCTCTCGGTCGGCGAGATCTCGTTCTTCATGGCCGCCACGGTGATCGGCGGCATCGCCCTGCAATGGCCGATCGGCCGGTTGTCCGACATGATGGACCGGCGCATCGTCCTTGCCGGCGTGACCATCGCCGCGGCGGCGTGCGCGCTCGCCGCCATCCTGTTCGGCGGGACCTCCACGACGGTGCTGCTGGTCTGCGCCGCCGCCTACGGTGCTGCGTCCTTTCCGATGTACTCGCTCAGCATCGCCCACACCAACGACCGGCTGGAAATCGACCAGATCGTGCCGGCAAGCGGCACCCTGGTGCTGCTCGGCGGCATCGGCGCCATTCTCGGCCCGGTCAGCGCCTCCGGCGCCATGGCGGTCACCGGGCCGGCCGGGTTCTTCTGGTATCTGCTCGCCGGCCATGCCGCGCTCGGCGCCTTCGCCCTCTACCGCATGATGCGGGCGCCGGCGACGCCCCTGGAAGACCAGGGCCCGTCAGTCCCTCTCGGCCCGCGCCCCTCCCCGATCGCCGTCGCCGCGGCCCAGGAATGGGCGGTCGAGGAAGCCGAGGGCGCGGCGGAGCCGGAACTGGATCTGGAGCCGCAGCAAGAGCCCGATTGACCGCCTGGCTGGGCCGGACCATCGGAATGCAATCCGCGGCCGCGGCAGCACGCATTGCCGCGACAACAGCGCTCATCCAAAATCGAATGCCGGTGGGCGATTTTGCCACCACCGCAGAAAGGGGTCTCCGATGGTCCAACAGGCAATTCTCGGACCATAGATGCGCGGTTTCCAGACGATCTGGATCGTGTTCTTTGCCGCGTTGGCAGCCGGTTTCGCGTCTGAATCCCGGGCGCAGACCGCGGAATTCGAGGAACGCATAGCCACGTGCATGGCGGCACAAGACCCGGATTGCCTTCTGGATGCGGCAATATCCTTGGCTCCGATCGCGATGTCGGGTGGATCAGAATCGCACATCGGATATCGCATCGTGACTGCCCAGCTTCATGTTGGCGATCGGGCCGGTGCCCTATCGATGCTTGGGCATGTGCACCCATATGGCCGCTTCAGACTCGTGTGGCCTATCGCCGATCGCTATTGGATCGACGGAGATATCGAGGCCGCACTGAACTCGGCCGAATTGCTCGACAGTGCTTCCGATCGCGCCAAGCTCATGGCTGTCATTGGTGTCGCGCAATTCCGGTCCGGCGATCTCGCCGCGGGTCGGCAAACGATCGACGCGGCCGAGCGGGAGGCATGGCGCGGAACAAGCATCTGGGGACAACACCAAGGCCTGCTGGCCGTCATACGCGCCCGCGCCGAAATCGGCGAGTTGTCGGCAGCCAGCAACCTGCTCACGAGAGTTTATCGGACTGCCCGCAACGGTGGCGCCGACCGCATGGTTCTATCCCCACTTGAGAGTCAGTTCGCGAAGCTGGGAGATATCGAGGGCGTGCGCGAAGTTCTGGCGCACACCAGTTCCGGCAGGCGCAGCGTGCAGATCATGCTGGACCTCGCCCGCGCCCTGCTGGAGCAGGGAGATGTCCGATCAGTGGAAAAGTACACTCGATTGGCATTCCAAGTCATCGCCGATGCCGATGACTACGGTGGTCGCTTCCCACTTGGGCGTATGGTTGATCTTCAGACCATCGCCGGCATTCAGAACGAAATGGGCCGTCCTGATGCCGCTCTGTCCACCCTTATGACTTCCCTGAAGGTCGCGGAAGAGATCCGTGCCGGACTCGATCCGAACTCCGACGACCCAGAGGACGCTTATGAGTACGACCAGGTCGTGCGGAGTGTCGTCGAGACACACATTATGATCGCGGATATTGGAGGTGATGGATCCGGCTATTCTAATGCGCTTGATGCTGCAACTCAGGTTGGGCGATTGGCAGATCTAGTCGACCTACAGCGCCAGATCGGGAGGGCGATCGCGATTAGCGGTGACATTGCAGGCGCTGAATCTGTTTTGACTCAGGCTTTTTCTCTGGCGCGAGATTATGCGCGAGATTCGGGAGACTATGAACGCCATCTCGAGCTGGCCTGGACCGCTGAGGCCAACGGATTCGAAGACCTTTCCGGCGAGATTGTTCAGGATGCGGTCGCGCTGATGCGCGATTTCGCGCGAAAGGCCGAAGACCTCTCCGAAATCGACTATGTTGCTGGCTTGCAGGCTTCAGTCGGCGACGTAGATGGTGTGGTCGCAACATTACAGCACATCCATACCAATTCGCTCGGAGGCGCAGATAGCACTCTCAATGCACAGATGACCTCGGCGATGGCGGCCTTTCTCGCATCGAACCTCGCCTCATCCGGATTTAGGGATGGCGCCTACCGCGTGGCTGAATTCGGCCTCACGATAGCGCAGTTGATACCAACACCGTCGAAACGTGCCTCGGCATTCATCGAATTGGCGCTATCGCCGGAGAACTACTACCGCGAGATTCCAACCGAACTGCCATTCGACGACATTGTTTCGCCGCGATAGGGCGCCATCTAGCGCTCGAATTGGGCTATTGAAGGTTGGGGAATGACTTCACAATCCCTGCATCACGCGGCAACCGGTTTCGACCGATGGGTCGTCGGCCCGCTGCTGTTTGCGGCCCTGGCCCTGCTTCTGGCGGGTATCGTCCTGCCGTCGCTGACAGTCAGCACGCTCG
>JAAUYH010079506.1_pt1 | contig 18541 bp, 16 predicted proteins | sample 7278061 | NCBI WGS metagenome assembly JAAUYH01 (sample SAMN14350203, study PRJNA611818) | marine sediment metagenome | isolation source: surface marine sediment (0.6m) | place: French Polynesia: Moorea | collected 2018-08 | reverse complement strand
TTGTCCGGGATGGCAAGGGACTTCGGATCGTCGAAGAGCTGCCATCGGTTCCGGTCGATATCGGCGAACAGAGTCGTGAACCGGGCGTTATCGGCGCTCTCCTGCGTGACATTCCTGATGTAGACCTTCGCGATCTGGTCGGGACGGCGGCGCATCATCGCCGCGTACACCTCGGGGTCCTGCTCGCCACTGTCCCCGACCAGGACGAACTGCCGCGCCGGGTAGCGATCGAGAATCGCCTCGATCGCGCGCGGTTTCGTCTCGGTCCCCTTCTTGAACAGATCAAGCAGCGTTTCGTCGCGGAACCGCACGGGTTTCAGGCTGAATGTCGACCACGGGAATCCGCTTCCCGCCAGAAACTCATCGAGCGGCTCGTACAGCTGCCACGGGCTGGACGACACGTAGTGAAAGGCCACTCCTTCCCCGGACCACCTGCGATACAGATCCGCCATGCCGGGCGCCGCGACAAAGTCGAGCAGGAACGTATGCTCGAGCAGGCTTCTGCGGTCGACTACCTCCGAGATCTTCACCGTGTCATCGATATCGCTGATGACCGACAGCCCCTCGGGCCCCACGAGCCGCACCGAGCCGGAGAACTCCCTGGCGTCGGCGTTGCGCGTAACGGCACGGTAGCGAATGAAACCGTCGTCCGAATGTCTGGCCGCGTCTGCAGCCGATATCACTATCGTCTTTTCGAAATGGCCGTTTTCCGCAGACTCGGGCAGCTCATGGGTAGCACCCGCAATCCGTACGACAATTGTCTTTCCACGTTCGTTGTCTGCGAACAGCAAGTTGACCCGTCGCGAAAAATTGGGCTCCGTCTGCTCGCTTGCGGTCAGGTCGAATTTCTCCCGCAGGACCAGCTCGAGTGCGGCCTTCCTGACGACGCGCTTCTCGCGCTCATGGATCCAGCCATGGACGGGCAGGTGCCATTGCTGCGTCGTTTCGTCGAGCCAGCCGGACGTATTGAAAAAAACGACAGTCTCGTCGGGTGCAATGTCCGAGACACGGTCGCCGGCAGCGCTCGCGAGGCCGTTTCGACCGCATCCGACGATCAGAAGGAGGCAACACATGGCAAGTGCTCTGGGCATGATTGCAGTCATCCTTGCTCTATTCCGGCGACGAAGCCAGTCGTGTGTCGAGCGAAGCCGACGTCCGGTAGCTCGCACGCAGCAGCTCGCGCACTGTCTCGCCGTACACGATGTCGGTCTCGCAACCCGCCACCCCGAAAATCGCCACCGGTTCGAAGGCGTCGGCTTCGAGGGCAAAGTCGAGCACGTCCTCCGCCGATAGCGTCTTTCGTCGTGCGCGCTCCGTGAGCGGAAACCGGATCCCGTCCAGGCCGTCGTAGGATCGGTAGAGCACTTCCGTACACACCAGTCTGTCCGAGCTGAAGAAATCGAAGTCGAAATTGTACATCTTGCCCTCGTGTACGACGCCGCGCTCGATCGCCCGGCGGATCGTGGTCTCCGGGACCTGGGGCCGCAAGACGACGAAGTAGTCCACCGACAAGGTGTCGGACAGCGGACGCAGCCGCACCCCGTCTTTCAGTGCCTCGAGGGTGCAGATCGGCCCCGTCCACAGGGATTGCTTGTCGTCGGGCACACGGATGCCGAGCGCATCGCGTTGCCCGGGCGTGCCGACATACAGGGCCGCGTGCGGCCAGAATCCCGGGATGAACAGATTGGTGAGCGCGATCGCATGCCGGGTCACGATGATGTCGCCGGGCTGCAGGAACTCGCCGATGGCCTGCCGGATGTCGGCCGTGACCTTCTTGTTGTCGGTCTGACACACCTCCGACGCCGCACGACCGACCCCTTCCATGATCGCGGCGAGGGCGTTGTTCACGCTGACGACACCGCGGCGCCGCCACTTGTGGCTGACGAAGGCCCAGGCGCCCCGAAGATACTCCCGAAAGCTCGGATCCAGTGACTTGCGCAGTTCGGGCAGCTGTCTTGCAATGGAGCCGACGTCGGGGTCCGAGCTCAACGCCTGCAGCTTGCGACGGTTCTGCTTCGCGAATTTCATTGCGTCGAGCAATGTCCAGGCGCTCCTCTCGTGGATGAACGCTTCGAACACGCGTGTGAACTGTTTCCGGGGGATGCGCAGCTCCTGGAATGGCTCGTTGAACTTGCGCTGGATGATGCTGTGGCGGGCAATTTCAAAGAGCATGAAGCGGTCGATGCCCACAAGCACGCAGGCGGCGGAATACCCGACGAGGAAAAAGCGCAGCTCCGCATCGTTGCCGCTCCTGGTGCCATCGAGAACGCCGACGACGTCGTCGATGACAGACCAGAGACTCTCGCGGACGGTCAGATAGCGCGCAAACCAGTAGCCGATGGCCTCATTCTCCGACGGGCGAAACTCGCCGCGTTCGATGATCGTCTGCAGTTCGTCGCCGGTCGGCGCATCTCCCTTCAGCAGCCTCGCTGCGTCGATGAGACCGGAGACGGTGTCGGCCAGTGTCTTGAGCTCATTCCGACCCACGTCAACGCTCCAGTTCCCGGAAGCCTTCGAAGAACCAGTGCCTGATCGCAAGAACCATCGTCGTGCCATTGCGTTCGGTGGCCGACAGCTTGCGTTCCTCCCAGGTCGCATCGTCGAAGAGGTCGCCGGTTGCCTTCAGTTTCTCGATAAGACGCAGCGCACTCTTGCGTGTCAGCATGCCGTTCTTGACGATGCGTAGGGAGTCGTCGTCCTGGAAGCTGTGACTGAAGAACTCCTTCTGCACTCGGCTGCGGAAGAACTTCTCGATCGCGCCGTTCTTTCGCCAGCTGAAGTTGTTGGCGATGAGCAACCGCACACGGTCGCCGGGCTGCAATTCGATGAACTTCATGCGGTCGAGCTGCCGCAGGTACCTGAGCCCCTGCTCGGGCGTGATCTCGTAGCGCGCGATGATCTCGTCGAAGCTCCAGTAGTTGAGAAGACAGTAGGCAACGAGCAGGAGTCTCATGTCGGACATGATCTCGAGTTCCTGATCCTCCGAAAGCTGCTCGATCTTCTGATCGTGCGACTCGCTGAGGTCGACGAGATCGCCGATATCGAGTTCCAGGACAGCACAGACGTCGTCGAGGCGGCGCAACGAGAAGTTACCCGAAGAGAACATGTGTTTGATCGCCGACTCCGACAGGTCGAGCCGGGCGGCCAGCGCCTTGTAGGTAAAGCCGCGCACCTTGAGCTCGCGCTTGAGCGTCTCGATGATTCGTGCCGAAGTTGTCACGATCGCCAGAAAGTATAGAAAAACACTACCACAGGTTCCCAATAGCCTACTTTTCGAAAAAAGGTTGCGAATTACTATACCCAATCCTAGGCTCGATGTGCACTGACCGTTAGAGGACCTGCCATGAGCTTCATCCGGAGAATATCCGCCAGCATCGCATCGTCGGTCGATCGGGCCGTCACCAAGGTCGAGAACCACGATGCCATCATCAATGCCGCGCTCCGCGACACGCAACAGGCGGCCGCCCGTTCCCGGGTGCGCCTCGAACGCGTTCGCAAAGACGGCCGTCATCTCAAGACACGCCACGCGAACCTCGAACAGGCGATCGTCCGCTGGACCGAACGCGCCAGGACTATCGCGGCGACCGATGAAGCCAAGGCACTCGAGTGCCTGCGCCGCCGCAAGGACTGCGAGATGCAGCTGCGCAATCTCGACGATTCACTCGAGAAGCACGAAGAACTCGAAGCGCGCATTACCGAGCAGGTCAAGAAGATCGAGACCCGCATCGGCGAGATTGCGCAACAGCGCAACATGATGCGCTCGCGACAATCGGTTGCCGAGGCGATGCGCACGATCAACAACATCGAGGGCGTCTCGTACGGCGAGGTCGAGGATACGTTCGACCGCTGGGAGATCAATCTCGGCGAAACAGAGGTGCTGATGGGTGCGATGTCCGACGCCGACCCCCTCGAGTCGGAGTTCCTGGCGGCGGAAGACACCGCAGAGCTGCGGGCAGAACTCGAGGATCTGCTGCAATCCGATAAGGGAAATGCCTCATGAACACGCGACCCTCCGCCTTCGACCGTGACCTGATCGCGGACGATGGCGAAGCGCCCGTGCTGTCGACGTCGCGTATCAGCGTGGACAGTGTCATTCGCTCGGTGCGCAACTTCACCACGTTGGCGGAAGCGCTGCGCATGCTCGGCGCTGCCGTCATCCTGGCATCGATGTCCGTGTTCCTGTTGCAGGGCTGGAACGAAGGCAACGACATCCGACGCTACCTGCTCCTGCTGGCGCAGACAGGCTTGCTGGCCGGGGCGGGGTTCGCAATGAGCCATGTCGTCAAGGAAACCAGGGGCGCACGCTCGTTCTTCGGCCTCGCCCTGGTCTCGATACCCGCCAATTTCACGATTCTGGCTGCTCTGCTCTACTCGGTGTTCCAGTGGGACGGCGGGCTGACAACCTACCCGGGATATGCCGACTGGCGTATCGAAGACATGGCCAGCATCGGCATCACGATGAGCGCCGCCATGCTGGTGCTCGTGCCCGTAACGTTGCTGTGCTTCGCGATCATGGCGCGCCGTTCCGCGAAGACCCTGTCGCTGCACTTCCTCCTGCTCAACGCCCTGTTGTTGCTACCCATCCGAAGCTCGATTGCGGCGGGCACGATTGCGCTGGGAGCAATCGTCTACGCGCTGCTCGTCATGGGCAGGCTGACGCGCGGTGATCTCGCGCTCAAAACCGGCGAAGGCAAGTTCGCGCTGGCGGCCCTGCTCATACCGCCCGGCATCATCCTGTTCCGCAGCATGTACTTCTACCAGGTGGACAGCCTGATGATCGCCATGGTCGCCATGGCGTTGTTCCTGGCAGCACGCCAGGCTTCGCAGTTTCCGGACCGCAATGCACGCCTGGCGATTGCGCTCGAACTCGTGTCCTGGCCCCTTGCGATACTCATATCGCTTGCGCTGACCGATTCAATCGAACGCGGGATCCCCTCGGACCTCGTGGCCCCGGCCTTCGCCGTCACCTATGCCGCGCTCGCGCTCGACCTGGTGCGACGCACGGCCAGCCGCGCACTGGCCAGCGCAATCGGCGGTTCGATCGGCATCGCTGTCACTGTCAGCTTCACGGCCAGCGTGGCGTTTCTACCCACCGCGACCAGCGCGCTGTTCAGCGTGGCTGCCGGTGTCCTGCTGCTCTGGTGGGGCGTCGCACAGAGAAAGCCGGTGACCATCATCGCGGGCCTGGTGACGCTCACGGCAGGCGCCTTGTTCGGACTCGATCCCATCCTCCAGCTGATCGTCAACAGCAGCTGGATCGGTCTTGCGATCTTCGGCGCCAGCGCCATCGCGCTGGGATCGATCCTCGACCGTCACGGCGTGGCCATCAAGCTGCGCCTGACGCGCTGGTTCAGCAGCGCGAACAGGGGCGAAGACGCATTGGCTCCGGAAGACGAGGGCCGCGATATCGAAGCGCCATCCAGGCAGGTCGCCGGCTAGTCCTCGACGTAAAACGGCAGGTTGTGGGCCACGGCACCGCCCTTCCCATCGAAGGCCTTCACGAACACGCGATACCCTCCGGGCCGCGCGGGCGCCGTGAATTCGATGCGGGGCGTGCCCTGGCCATCCTCGATGGCATCCGGAAACGACGGCGGGGCGGCTTCGGCATCGCCGCCCACGCGACGGTCCGTGCTCTCGGCGACAATGCTCCACACGTAACGCAACCCGTCACCCTCCCGATCGACAACATCGGTTTCGGCGACCCACCGGGAACCCGCCGCGATGCGCTGGAACGCGGCAGGCGATTCCAGCGAAACGAGTTTCGGTGCGCGATTCTCCGGCCATTCGCCGGACCAGGCGTACGCCATGGCATCGACCCTGGGCGTTTTCTCGCCGGTTGACAGGAACATCCCGAACCAGGTTGCCGTCGCCTCCTGCTTGTGTCCCCAGAAGAACACGTAGGAACCCAGGGTCCGCCCGGCGTTGTCGTCACGGTCGAGCTGATAGGCGGTGTAGGTCTCCAGCGCCTTGGTGCTCGGGTCCGCCTCGATCGGCGCGCCCCATGGCGTTTCCGCCACCTCCCAGGTGCCTCCCACACCGAATTCCGTAAGCAGGTAGGGACCTGCCCAGCCCGCTTCGACCAGCCGCTTGCCGACGCTCGGCGCGCCGCCGTAGGAATTCACGCCCAGGATGTCGAGGTTGGGATAGTGCTCCTGGATGGCGGCAATCTTGGGCGCGTTGATTTCAGCGACAACCGTCACCACCGGGTGGTGGGCATCCCTCTCCTTGATCATGCCGGCCAGGTGATTGAGCTCCCGCCAGAGTCGCTCATCGGCCTCGCCCGGGCCGAAGGCCTCCATCTCGTTGCCGAGACCCCAGGCCAGCAGCGCCGGGTGATCGCGGTATTTCATGACCGCGTCACGGAGCCTGTCCCGCTGGCGCCGGATGCTCGCGGGATCGGAATAGTCGAAGCCGTGACGCGGGTGCTGCACCCAGAATCCGACCAGGACGGTGATACCGAGTTCGTGAGCGCGATCGATCAGGGGCTTGCCGTCGACAACCGCCTCGAGCTGCTCGATGCCCCAGGTGCGGATGGAATTGCCGCCGGAGGCAGCCAGCAAGGCCAGGTCGCCGCCGCCGAGTCCCTGACCGCCGCCCGTGCCCGCGCCCCTGGCGAAGTAGGGTTCGCCATTGCGCAGCAAGGCGAAGCCACCGTCGGCCTGCTCAACTACCCGGACCATCGAACCGGGTGACCGGTCGCCTTCCTTGGACACGTTCATGGCACACGCGCTGAGCAACAACAAGACAAACAGACTGACCGTGATTCGGAGCACTAGAAGTCGTTACCGAGGCGTTGCTTCAGCATGGCCACTTTCGGGTAGGCGGCATCGGCCGGCGACCAGTACCAGCCCTTCGGATCCCAGGCCTGCGCATAACTGAGCTCGTCCTTGACGACCGTGTATGCCGCCAGGGCCTCCTTGTACTTGCGCAGTTTCGTCAGCGCCTCGCCCCGGATGAAGTAGCAGGTACCCACATCGTTGAGCGCCCAGTAATCGTTGACGTTGTCCGGTGACGGTTTCGCGCTCAGCGACGCCTGCATCTCCCTGGCCTTCTCTTCGTACAGCTCCGTGCACTTCTCGGTATACGTCACGGTGTCTTCGTACTCGCCCTCGCCCAGGGTCTCCCACGCCTTGACCATCAGCGTGACGGAGCTGAAGTCACCGTAGTCCAGGGTCTTTTCGCCTGGTTCTTCCGCGTGCGACAACGGAGCCAGGATCAGGAATGCCGATAACGCGATGATCTTTCTCATTTCACCCCTCCAACAGGCGCGACGCAGCGCCCGAGAAACGACTGGCGTATGCGCGGAGCCGGCGTTCGGCGGCCGCGGTGCTAACGCGAACCATAGCAGTGCATTGCATCGGGTGCTATTCGGTGCACAGATCGGTGTCTCCAGCCCGATGCCGGTGCCCGAAAGCGCAGTCCGCACCGATCGTGCCGGACCGCGCTGTTTACGTGCCGTTCAGGGCGCCCCGTGAGATCATTCCTCGTCCTTGTCGAACAGGCGCGCCGAATCGGTGTATTCACCACGCCCCGCCCGCCGGCGGTACCGGGCACTAGCGCCAGACATCAATGCCATGGCCGCAGGCACTTCCGACGCTCCGAACGACCGGGTCGAAGCCTGGTTTGTTCCGATCCGGGACGACTGGCCATAGGCGTCATGACCGCAACCGAGGTAGCTGAAGGCCCAGCCGCGCTCTTCGGCTTCCCTCTTGGCATTGGTCAGTGCCTTGTAGCTCCACTCCTGCGAGGCGTTTTCGAGGCCGTCGGTGAACGTTACGAACAACACCGCTTCACCGGCTTCGCCGGCCGCCTCGCGTTCGGTTTCGCGCCGGCGGGCCCGGCTGATCATCGACCCTTCCGCATCGAGCAGGGGCGTCGCCCCGCGCGGAACGAAGGAATTTGCAGTCAGCGGCCGGGCCGCCTGGATCTCGACCGCGTCATAGAGCACCTCGTTCGGAGCCTGCGAGTCGAACTGGATCATCGTCAGGCGACACTCGCCCTCCTCGGACTTCTGGTCTTCGAGAAACGCGTTGAACCCACCGATGACGTCGTCTTTGATGGCCTGCATCGACCCCGAACGGTCGAGAACAAAATATATGTGGACAGGAATGCCACTCATTTAGGACTCCTTTTCTTCCTGGTTCGTTTCCTCCGCTCGTGGCGATCCAGCGCGCTGGTCAGCAGACGTCGAACCGTGTCGGACTGGTTCAGACCCAGGTCATTGCCGAATGCGGCAACTCGCTCGGCGAGGTCCTCCGTGATCCTGATCGGGCCCAGCGTATGCGTGCGACTCACGCCCACGGACCTCGGCGTCGCCGCGCCACTGCGGAACAACGACGCACCGACCGGTTGGCCGTAAACGGGTGCGTCGGCCTCTGTCGATCTCCCTGAAATTTTCCGGGCCCGCTTCTGTGCGGCTTTGCGCTTCTCTTCGTTGGTGGGACGCTGCTTCGACATGAGTTAATTGTATTACAATAGCGATTGTAATGCAATCGAGGTCTGTCGCGCACGCATCGACGGAACTGTGGCCGACCCTTTGAATGTGCACTACACTGCGTTCGCGGTCCGTCCGTCCCACCGGGCCCGGTTCGACATGGACGCAGCTGCCTGCTGCTGCTCGACTGTTAAGGAAGAAAAAGGAACCCGGTCATGCGAAACGGATTGATCCTGCTCCCCTTGTTTGTACTGGCAGGCCCTGTGGCCGCGGACAGCGACACCTGCTCCGAACCCGTGCGCATCGAACAACTCGAACCAACACTGGACGCCGATTCGGATGCAGCCCGGCACATCCTCGCGGCTCGGGAAGCCATGGACATGGTGTTCGAGAACCCGGAAAACTGGGTTTTGCACACCACATCCCTGCGCTTGCGCGCCCGATTCATCGACGGTATCGAGGCCGCCGAAGCGCAGTACGGCGCCGAGGATCCGCGGGTCTCGGTTCCGCTGATCGCGCACGCGAATTTCCTGGTCCGGTTCGGCCGGCAGACCGAAGCCCAGCGGGCCTATCGTCGCGCCAGCGAACTGCTGCTCGCCATAGACGGCCCCGGTCGGCTTGCGGCGGCGGTGCCGCTCAGTTCCCTGGCCCGCTTCGAAAGGCCGTGGATGGTCGAGAACCGCGAGCGCCTGGCCGCTCAGACGGTGGAACTGTTCGACGGACACCCCTGCCCGCATCCCATGGAATTTGCCGAGGCCCTGCTGCTGGCCGGAGACATCGCAACGATGGGCCGTGAGGCGGACGAGGCGGCCCCCTACTATCGCCGGGCGTGGGTGGTCCTCGAAAGCAGCATCGGTGCTGAAGCGACGGCCGGCATGTTCGATGAACCGGCGCGCCTGCGCGTTTACCTGCCGCCCGTGGACATCGACTATCACCCCTGGACACCGGCGGAGACTGCGCGCCGCTACATGAACATGGAGCTGGCCATCGGCGCCGACGGCACCGTCGATGACGTTGCGGTGGTCGATCACGACCTGCCGGCCCGGCCACGTCTGGCTTGCGTCCGCTCGATGCGGCGGTCTCTGTTTCGCCCGCGCCTCGACAACGGCCTGCCCGTGGCCACGACCGGCGTCCGCTACAAGGTCACTTTCGAAGGCATCACGCCCCGCAACAACGACGGCCGTCGCCGCGCCTTCTGGCCGCAGCCCATCATCGAAGCCGGCGCGGTGGAGCGACCTTCCGGACAATAAAACCGTAGCCCCCGCGCGGCGCGCCGGATTCGCAGGCTGTCGCCGGCTCGCGCGGCGAGCGCGGGATGACCTCACTGTGCGTGGACCTGTACGCCGGATGCGTCCGACACCGGCCGCCCCGTACAATCCCGTCGCATGCGTCGGGTCATGAAATTCCTGCACATCCTGAGCGCCATCGGGCTGGTGGGCGGACTGGCGACCTACACGATGGTGCTGGCGGGCACGCCCGAGCCCGCCTCGCTGGTGGACTACGCCGCCCTGCGCGCGACCCTCGCGACCATCGCCAAGTGGCTGCTGCTGCCGTCGATGCTGGTCGTGGTGGTGAGCGGCCTGCTGGCCATGGCGGTGCACTCTCCGTTCATGGACGCGCCGTGGGTCTGGATCAAGGCCCTGAGCGGACTGCTGCTGTTCGAGTCAACCCTGATGAGCATCGATGCACCGGCTGCCCGCGCGGCCACGGCATCGGCGCGGGCAGTGGCCGGGGAGATCGACCGCAGCGAGATGCTGGGGCTGATCGACACCGAGTGGGGCGCGCTGTACATGCTGCTCGCCATCGGCGTCGCCAACGTTGCGTTGGGGATCTGGCGACCGCGCTTCAGGCTCGGGCGCAGCTGAAGGCCCGGTCAGGCCGTCGCGGCTGCCCGTCGCCCCACGTCGTCGAGAAAGCCCAGATGCCGGCGGGCCACGGGCCCGGGATCTTCCATCATCGGCACGTGCCCCAGGTCGTCGAAGACGGTGTGCTCGCTGTCCGGGATCGCCCGGGCCATCACCCCGGCGCAGCTCACGTGTATCACCCGGTCGTGGCGGCCCCAGAGGATGAGCGTGGGCACGGCCACGTCCGGCAAACGGTCGTTGAGGGGCCGCTGCGTCATCTCCTCGGTCAACTCGTCGAACAGGCGCGTCAGCAGCGGCCGGTGTTGCGTGTACTGCGCCAGCGCGGCGCGCTTGTAGACACGGGGCAACCAGGGACGCTTGTGCATGGCCAGGTCGACGAAGCGTTCGACGTCGCCCATCGAGCGCACGTCGAAGGGGTTCTCGCCCCGGTCGACGGCCCGCTCGAGGTCGCTCGGCGCCTCGCCGCGCACGCCGGCGCCGTCGACGATCACCAGCGATGCAAGGCGTGCCGGTTGCGCCAGGGCCAACTTCAGGCCGATGAAAGCGCCCATGGAGTTGCCGGCCAGGTGACAACGATCGATGTGTAGCGCATCCAGGAACTGGCGCAGGTAGTCCGCCTGCGCGTCCACGCCATAGTGCCCGGCCGGGTCGCGGGCGTTGTCGCCGAAGCCGGGCAAATCCGGCACGATCACCCGGTAGCGGCTACGGAACAAGCGCGCGTAAACGGTCCAGTTGTCCTTCTCGCCGCAGAAGCCGTGCACCATGACCACGACCGGCGCGTCGCTGGGGCCACCCTCAAGGTAGGGCCAGTCGGCGTCGCCGACGCGCACCGCGCGCGTGGACAGACCGCACAGGCGGCGGGCCAGCCGCATGGCGCCGCGGACGAAGCGGCCCGGTGCAAAGGCATACACGGCCAGGCCGGCTGCCAGCGCCGTGAGCAGCACAGCGGCCGCCAGCCAACTGAGTATCGTCACCGGATCGTTCATCCGTCCCTCCACGTTCCCCGTGCCGCTGCCGCGTCGGCCCGGCGCGCGGTACACTACCGCCAAAACGCGAACGAAACCACAGGGACAGCGCTTTGCGACCGATTATCTCGATTCAGGGACTGAACAAGGTCTACGCCGGCGGCTTCCAGGCGCTGACCGACGTCGACCTCGACATCCGGGAGGGCGAGATCTTCGCCCTGCTCGGCCCCAACGGCGCCGGAAAGACCACGCTCATCAACATCGTCTGCGGCATCGTGAACCCCGGCGAGGGCACGGTGATGGTGGACGGCCACGACATCCGCCGCGACTACAAGGCGACGCGTCAGCGTATCGGCCTGGTGCCCCAGGAACTGAATACCGACGCCTTCGAGAGCGTGTGGGACACGGTCACCTTCAGCCGCGGCCTGTTCGGTAAACGCGCCGATCCCGCGCACATCGAGAAGGTGCTGCGCGAGCTGTCGCTGTGGGACAAGAAGGACTCTCCCATCATGGCGCTGTCCGGCGGCATGAAACGCCGCGTGATGATCGCCAAGGCCCTGTCGCACGAGCCGCGCATCCTGTTTCTCGACGAGCCCACGGCCGGAGTCGATGTCGAACTGCGCCGCGGCATGTGGGAAAAGGTACGCCAGCTGCGCGAGCAGGGTGTGACCATCATCCTCACGACCCACTACATCGAGGAAGCCGAGGAGATGGCCGACCGTATCGGGGTCATCAACAAGGGCCGCATAATCGTCGTGGAAGACAAAGACGTGCTGATGCAGAAGCTGGGCCGCAAGCAGCTCACGGTGCATCTGCAGCACCCCCTGGAGCGTATCCCCGACGGTCTCGCCGACGACCGCCTCACGCTGAGCGACGACGGCCTGGCACTGGTGTACACCTTCGACACGCAGGGCGAGAGTACCGGCATCTCGGGCCTGCTCAAGCACCTCAGCGACAACGGCATTCACCCGAAGGACCTGCAAACGAAGCAGGATTCGCTCCAGGAGATCTTCGTCAACCTCGTGAGCGAGCCGTCATGAACCTGCCCGGCATCCTGGCCATCTACAAGTTCGAGATGGCGCGCACGCGCCGCACCCTCATGCAGAGCATCGGCGGCCCGGTCATGTCCACGGCGCTCTACTTCGTCGTGTTCGGGTCGGCCATCGGTTCGCGCATGGGCGAAATCGGCGGCGTCAGCTACGGCGCCTTCATCATTCCCGGGCTGATCATGCTGTCGCTGTTGTCCGAGAGCATATCCAACGCGTCCTTCGGCATCTACATGCCGCGGTTCTCCGGCACCATCTACGAGGTGCTGTCGGCGCCGATGTCCTTCGTGGAACTGGTCATCGGCTATGTCGGCGCCGCCGCCACCAAGTCGGTGATCCTCGGCCTGATCATCCTGCTGACCGCGCGACTGTTCGTCGACTACGAGATCCAGCATCCGGTCTGGATGTTCGGTTTCCTGGTGCTCACGGCGGTCACCTTCAGCCTGTTCGGTTTCATCATCGGTATCTGGGCCGATGGCTTCGAGAAACTGCAGATCGTGCCGATGATGGTCGTGACCCCGCTGACCTTTCTCGGCGGCAGCTTCTATTCCATCGACATGCTGCCGCCGCTGTGGCAGACCATCACGCTGTTCAACCCGGTGGTCTATCTCATCAGCGGTTTTCGCTGGAGCATCTACGGCCTCGCCGACGTCCACGTGGCGATCAGCGTCGGTATGACCGGGCTGTTCCTGGTGCTTTGCATGATCGCCATCTGGTGGATTTTTCGAACGGGATACCGGCTGCGCACATGAGGCCGACGGGCGGCGACACCGGTTCCCGCCAGCGCGGGGAGGCAAAGACCATGGACAAGACACTCGAACGCATCGCGGCGGATCAGGCCACGGGTGTGCTGGCGCTGTTCTCGGGCAAGCCGGGCAGCGGCAAGCACGAGGCGGCGCGTGGCGTCGCCGGCCGGCTCGGTTCAGCCATCGAGGTCGTCGATCTGTCGGCGCTCGTACGCGGACACCTCGGTGAGGCGGAGGAGCACATCGACGCGGTCTTCGCCAAAGCCGGCAACCGCGGCGTCGTGTTGTTCTTCGACGAGGCCGATGCGCTGTTCGGCAAGCGCACCGACGTGCGCGACGCCCACGACCGTTACGCCAACCTCGAAGTCGGCTACCTGCTCGAGCGCATCGAAGCCTACCGGGGCCTTGTCATACTCGCCACCAACAACCGCGCCAACCTGGACAAGGCGCTGGTGAGCCAGTGCCGGTATGTGCTGGACTTTCCCCGCCGCGATTGACGAACGCCGTCACTCGTCGACCAGGCGCACGACCGTGGCGCCGCCGACATGCATGAAACGGCCGGGTGTGCAGGTGAGCACGATGACCTGCGCCTGTTTCCCGGCGGCCGCGATCGCCGCGCCCATGGTCTGAAGCCGCGCCGGATCGGAAAAGCCCAACGCGTCGTCGATGATGAGCGGCACACCGCCCTCCGACGACACGATCTGCGCGGCCGCAAGACGGGCCAGCAGGCCGAGTTGCTCCTGCGCACCGATGCTCAGGCTGCCGAAGGCCAGCGTCTTGCCGTCCAGGGTGCGCGACACGATCGTCCAGTCGTCTCCCAGCTCGATCTCGAACCCGGCCCCGTACACCACCGCACCCAGGTGTTCGATCGCCTGCTTCAGAGGCTCGACATAGGTGGCGCGGGCCGCATCCCGATGCGCGCTCAGCGTTTGCCACAACAGCTGTGCCGCCGCGGCGCGCCGACGAACGGCGTCGCGGTGGACCCGCGTTTCCTCGAACGCACGTTCGGCGGTCTCCAGCACCTCGTAGCGGCCGTCGGCCTGCGCCCGACCCAACCGGTCGTCCAGCACCGCCAGCCGGGTCTTGGCCTCGTCCCTCTCCGTGCGGGTGCCCTCGAGCACCCGACGCGCATTCTCCAGCCGCGTCCGCGCGACGTCCGGAGCCGCCTGGTCCACGCGCCCGCGCAGGTCGGACAAGGCCTGGTCGATGGACGCGAGCCCGGTCCTCGCAACACCGAGCCGGGCGTCGAGTTCGTCGTCGGTCACCTTTTCGCGCTCGCGGCGCAGTGACGAGTCGGCAGCCTTCACGCCGGCCTCGAGACCGGCCAGCGACTGCTGCGACTGCCTGAGCGTTGCATCCAGGTCGCTGTGCTCCCGATCCAGGCGCTCGAGCCGCTGCCGCGCCTCGTCGAGCGTCGCTTCGGTGTCGCCGTGGTGCGTGGTGGCACGGGCAAGGCGGGTCTCGGCCTCGGTCACGCTGCCCGGCATGTCCGTGTCCCCGTCGCGTCGCCCGGCATAGCCGTCGCTGGCGCGCGCCAGCTCGGCCACCCGTTGCTCGATGGTCCGGCGATCGGCGCCGTCCAGCACCGTCGCCTCCTGAGCCTTGAGCCGATCGATGTTGCCCTGGGCCGCCGCCCGCATGGCATGCGCTTCCACCGCTGCATCCAGCGTCGGCGCATCGTGCCGGGCGGCCAGCTGCTGCAGCGCCTCCGTCGCGTCGGCCAGCTCACGATCGAGCTCGGCGACCGATTGCGGCGGCGTCACGCGTACGTCCACGACGCCCGGCACCGACAGCCCCAGTTCCGAGGAGACGACCCGATCGAGTTCCTCGCCCTCGGCCAGCTCGATCGCTTCGTCGTCGATCTCGACGGACAAGTGTCGCCGTGCCGTGACGGCAATGGTGGTCGCTGCGAGGTCGCGCTTGCTGCGCGCCATCTCCATGGCCTGCGCCGCTTGCCGGTAGACCGCGAGCACCTCGTCTGTCACCGTGATGGCGTTCACCGCATCGAGGTGCGATCGGATTTCTTCGGAAATACGGTCGAGGCGGTCGAGGCGCTGGCGTTCGGCCACGAGCCGCTCGTCCCGATGGAGCTGATCGAGGTCGGCACGTGCGACAGCCAGCGACCGCCGGGCCAGCTTGTCCGCCGCCGCCAGTTCGTCCAACGCGGTGCGGGCCGTGGCGAGCCGCGCCGCCGCCGAGGCGGTATCAGCCTCCAGCGGAGCCAGCCCGTCGGCCGCCGTGTCGAGGCGCTTGCGCCAGCCCGCCAGTTCCTCCGCCTGCTCGCGCCGTGACTGCCGTACCAGCTCCGCGTCGTCCAGCGCTGCCTGCGCCGCGTGGCGCTCGGTCGTCTTCGCCGCCACGTCGGCCTCGAGCGCGCGCACCGACTCGAACGCCTCGGCAAGCGCGGCCAGCTGCGACTCGAGATCCGGGACCGCCGCATCGAGACGGCGCAGCTCGGTCGCCTGCCCCTGCCGGCGCCCGGCGTCCTGCTGCACCTCGTCGAGGGCCTTGCGCGCCGCGGCCCGGGCCTCGTCCGCCGCGGCATGGGCCTGCTCGACATCGTCGTACCTCGGCCTGCCGGTCTTCGGCGTGAAATAGCGTTCGTATTCGGCGCGAACGGCATCCACGAGGCTGTCGTGATCGCCCGCGTCGGCGCCGGCCGTGTCCCCGGCAGCGCGAGCCGCCGCCTCGTCCAGCGCCGCGGCGAGCGACGAGGAGTGCTGCAGCTTGGCCGGCGCTATCTTTTCGCCCTGGACGAGCAGCAGCGCCTTGAACAGGGCCAGGTCCACGGTTTCGCCGAGCATGCGCTCGACCGTTTCGTGCGCCTGGCGACCGGTGAGCTGGCGCTTGTCCGGCGCGAGCACATCGAGCGTCGTCGTCCGACCCTTGTTGTAGGTCTTGGCATACACCAGGTGATAGGCACCGACCTTAAGCTCCACTTCGACGCGGCTGCCCACGTCTTCGCCCACGGGCTGCAGCGCGCGGATGGCCTGGGCGTTGGACGAATCCAGCGTGTTTATCAAGGCGTCGAGCGCCTCGATGATGCGGCTCTTGCCGATCTCGTTGGGCCCCTCCACCACGGTCACGCCATCGGCAAAGCGAATCTCGCGCGAGCGAACGCCGCGCCAGTTGTCCAGCTTCATGCGGATCAGCCGCACGGATCGGACTCCTGCCGGCTCAGGCGGTAGAACAGCCTGAGCGCGTCCTGCGCCGTGGCGTCGCGGTCGTTCGCCCGTTCGAGCAGCGTGTGCCAGGTGGCCTGCGCATACCCGGACAACGTCACGCTGTCGCGATCCAGCCGGTCCGGAACGATGGCAAGATCGGTCGTGCTCTCGCGCCGCGCCAGGCTGGCGAACAGCGTGCTCTGGCGGTCCATCACGCTGTCCAGGGCGGCGGCCGTCGTGAGGTTGACGCTGCCTTCGAAGCCCACCTTGACCGCCGTGCGCTCCTTGGCCGGCAGCGCGGTCAGCCAGGCATCGAACGCGGCGACGTCGTCCGCGTCGTTGATGGCCCGCTGCTCGGCCATGAAATGCCAGTTGCACACGTCGAGTTGCTCGACGTGACAGGCACCGGCGCCGTCCAGGTCGACGAGCAGCGCCCGGTTGGGTGCCACCTCGTCGAAGGCGGTAGTGACGGGCGAGCCCGAATACCAGATGCGCCCGCTGTCGCCCACCGGTGTTACCGAGTGACGGTCGCCGAGCGCCAGGTAGTGAAACAGACCCTCGTCGAGGGCCGCCTCGCAGCGCGCCAGTTCGATGATGTCCTGCCGCGTTGCGTCCGGCGCCAGCCTGTCCACCTGGCCGTGCGCCACAGCGACACGGACCTGTCCCGAGGTCGGAGACAGCTCGCGCACGAGCGCGGCGCAGAGGTCTTCGCCGGGATGGCGCGTCATCCAGGGCGCACCGACCACCTCCACGCCGGGCAGGCCGGGCACCGGCACGGGATCGCGGTCGCGCAACACGACGATGTGATCGCCGACGTCATCGAACGGTTGCGCCCGAAACAGCGACGAGCCGTCCAGCGGGTCGTGGTTGCCCGGCAGCAGGAATACCGGCACCGGCACAGACGCCAGCGCATCGAGCGTACGCATCAGGGTCTGGCGCGACAGCTGGTTCGATTCGAATACGTCCCCGGCCACCACGATGAACCGCGCCGAGTGCTCGACGGCCAGGCGACCCAGCGTGGCGATCGCATCGATGCGCGCCTGCGCGAAACGCGCGGCGGCTTCGGCGCGCAGAAAGCTCCGGGTCATGCCGAGCTGCCAGTCGGAGCTGTGGATGAAACGGACGCTGCTCGGTGTGGACGCCATCACATGATTCCTACCCGGCGCCGGCGAAGAAGCCCGCTGTGGGAGCGGCTTCAGCCGCGACAAGCCGCTGAATCGCGGCTGAAGCCGCTCCCACAAGGAAAAACGCCCGAGTCGTAGCCGATACTTGACAAGCTCCTAGGGTATAGCTTCAGCGGGCATTAATCATGAGATGGCGTGGGAATGCCGTCGGCCCGCACTTCCCGCTGCACAACATCCGCCGATTTTCGCTGGTGCCCCGGGCGCGCTATGCTGTCCCGGGCATCGGCAGCAATAACACGACCAACGGTCCGGCGCCCGGTTCGATCAACCCGTACAGCCGGCGACCACACCCACGGAGTCCCCGCCAATGAATGCGTTCCCCGTCAGCCTAGCGGCGCTGCTTCTTGTCAATGGCCATATCCTTGCGACCGACACCTCCACGGCCGGCCACGCCAGCAATGTCTACGCGCCGTCCCAGGCCCGTATGGCGCGTATGCTCGACGACGCCCTGCCGCCGGCGGGCGACGCGATCCGCGGAACCACGGCTTGCGTGGGCGGCATGGCCGGCCAGTTCCCCTGTCGCGACATCGACCTGTTGTCCGTGCTGCCGACGAGCGCCATCGGCGGCGGCAGCGGCAACGACCTGTGGGGCTGGACCGACCCGCAGACCGGCAACGAGTACGCGTTGATGGGTCGCACCAACGGCATCGCATTCGTGGACGTCAGCGACCCCGACAATCCCGTATACCTGGCCAACCTGCCCACGCAGACCTCGAGCACCACCTGGCGCGACGTCAAGACCTACGCCAACCACGCCTTCGTGGTCAGCGAAGCGGGCGGCCACGGCATGCAGGTGTTCGATCTGACCCGGCTGCGCAACATCACCAGCCCGCCGCAGACCGTATCCGCCGACACCGTCTACACCGGTTTCACCACCGCCCACAACATCGTCATCAACGAAGACTCGGGGTTCGCCTACGGCGTCGGCACGAACAACTGCGCGGGCGGACTGCACATGGTCGACATCAGCACGCCCGCCAGCCCGCAGTTTGCCGGCTGCGTGAGCACCGACGGCTACACCCACGACGCCCAGTGCGTGCTGTACAGCGGCCCCGATGCGCGCTACCAGGGCAGCGAGATCTGCCTGAATGCGAACGAAGACACGCTGACCATCTTCGACGTGACGAACAAGGCGGC
>JAAUYH010139062.1_pt1 | contig 18543 bp, 12 predicted proteins | sample 7278061 | NCBI WGS metagenome assembly JAAUYH01 (sample SAMN14350203, study PRJNA611818) | marine sediment metagenome | isolation source: surface marine sediment (0.6m) | place: French Polynesia: Moorea | collected 2018-08 | reverse complement strand
GCTAATGATTTTTAGCTGATGTCTAGAAGCATATTCAATTAACTCTGGTAATCGCGCCATCGAACCGTCAGGGTTCTGAATCTCACAAATTACTCCTGCAGGATATAGCCCTGCTAATCGAGATAAATCTACAGCAGCTTCCGTATGTCCTGCCCGTTTAAGTACCCCACCTTTCTTTGCACGTAGAGGAAAAATATGTCCGGGACGGCGTAAATCTTCTGGTTTGGTAGCAGGATTGAGGGCTATTTGAATTGTCCGGGCGCGGTCTTCTGCAGAAATCCCGGTGGTTACACCTAATTCAGGAGAGGCATCAATACTGACAGTAAAAGCAGTTTGATTGGGGTCAGTAATATTAGTTACCATCAATGGCAAATCTAGTTGGTCTAGACGATCGCCCGTCATTGACAAACAAATTAACCCCCGTGCTTCCACCGCCATGAAATTTATGGCGTCTGGCGTCGCAAACTGAGCAGCGCAAATTAAGTCGCCTTCATTTTCACGATTTTCGTCATCGACAACCACAATATTACGACCAGCTTTCAGGTCAGATAAAGCGGATTTTATAGAGTCAAACTCAAAATTTTGATTAAAAGTAGTCTTAGACTGCGACACTTACTATTTCCAGCAACCGACTAATGTAAACTTTTTTAACAAAAACTTATTCGTTTATTGTAGCTTCTTTGGTTGACCATGGAAGCAAAATAGCAATGATTCGATAACATGACTTTGAGATGAAGCTGCAAAACTTCATTTCTAATACCATGGGGCAAAGTTGATTAAAATCACAATTGACAATTCATTCTTGGGATTAGGTTTTGAAAATACTTTTCGTGGCTGAGCATAATAAACAAACACAGTCGGGCGACTCAGACGTTTTCCGACCTCCTCCTTCAAGAAACTAAAAACTAAAACCCCAGCAAAAACCTCAGGGATATTCATTCAGGATATTTATTTATCAGCCGTTTTCCTAATCAGCATCTACCAGACAAAAGGTTGGCGAACGGTTGAGAAAAAAGCAGCAAGTCAACAAGTTAACCAACTACTGATTAAGGATTCATATCATGGGTAATTTTCGGCGCGTACCTGTAGGAGTTATTGGCGCGTCAGGCTATGGCGGAGTACAGTTGATTCGATTACTAATTGACCACCCACAGGTAGAAATAGTCTACTTGGGTGGGGAAAAGAGTTCTGGAAATTGTAACGGTAAAAGTTTTGGGGATGTTTATCCGCATTTATCTCATGTTGTAGATTTATCCATTGAGCCTCCAGAACTGGATAAAATTGCCAGGAAGTGTGAAGCTGTATTTCTTTCTCTACCAAATGGTTTAGCTTGCCAGATGGTACCTCAATTATTAGACAAGGGTTGTAAAGTAATTGACTTGAGCGCCGACTATCGATTTAGCGATCTGAAAGTATACACCCGATGGTATGGAAAGGAAAGACATGATACTTCTGTTGCAGAAAATGCAGTTTATGGGTTGCCGGAACTTTATCGGGATCGCATTTCTGAAGCTCAATTAATTGGTTGTCCGGGTTGCGATCCTACTGCCAGTTTATTAGCCCTTTCTCCCCTTCTTAAACAGGGTTTAATCGTACCAGAGACTGCTATTATTGATGCGAAATCAGGTACTTCCAGTGGAGGAAGAAATCCAAGTACAGAATTACTATTAGCAGAAGCAGATAATTCCCTCACAGCCTACGGAATTGCCCATCATCGACATACACCAGAGATAGAGCAGGTTTGTAGTGAATTAGCACGTCATGAAATTATTGTGCAGTTTACTCCTCACCTAATTCCCATGGTCAGAGGAGTTTTAGCGACGGTATATGCCAGACTAAGGGATCCTGGTTTAGTAAGAGATGACCTGATCACCATTTACAGAGCTTTTTATCGTAACTGCCCTTGGGTAAATATTTGCGAACCCGGAATTTACCCCCAAACAAAATGGGCTGGAGGTAGTAATCTTTGTTATATAGGTATTGAAGTTGATTCCCGTACTGGACGCGTGATCGTGATGTCAGTGATTGATAACCTCATTAAAGGCAAAGCCGGACAAGCAATTCAGTGTTTTAACATCATGATGGGTTGGGAAGAAACTCAAGGTTTACCTAAGTTGGGTTTTTATCCTTGATGGGGGTTGGGGATTGGCGACTGGCGACTGGCGACTGGAAAGAAGATAAATACTTTACCTTTGTCTCTTTTCCCAATCCCTAATACCTAGTCGCCAGAGGCTATGACTATAGCTACGCTACCTATAGCTGCGCTACCTACGGATCCGGAGCCGTCACCTGCGGATCTGCCGACGCCGCAGGCTCTATGCCGCAAGGCAGCACGCAGTGCTTCCCTAATCGCTTACCTCGGTCCGAGCCCTACGGTACCAGCATAAACAGCGCGATCGCCAAGTTCGTCTTCAATTCGTAGTAAGCGATTATATTTTGCTACCCGTTCGCTACGACAAAGAGAACCAGTTTTGATTTGACCAGCACGAGTAGCTACAGCTAGATCGGCAATTGTTGTGTCTTCTGTTTCGCCAGAACGGTGACTGATAACCGAGCGGAAACTGTTGCGAGTCGCTAAGTTAATTGTTTCCAAGGTTTCTGTCAAAGAACCGATTTGGTTGAGTTTAATCAAAATTGCATTGGCAGATTCTTCCTCAATTCCTTTTTGGAGGCGAGTTGCATTGGTCACAAACAAGTCATCTCCCACCAATTGCACTTTAGAACCAATTTTTTCGGTTAATAACTTCCAACTTTGCCAATCTTCCTCATGTAAACCATCTTCAATGGAAACAATTGGATATTGTTGAGATAGTTCACCTAAGTAACCGACAAATTCTTCAGGAGAATGGGGTTTACCATCATAAACATACTGCCCGTCTTTATAAAATTCACTAGCAGCAACATCGAGAGCTAAAGCAACCTGTTCTCCTGGTTTATATCCAGCTTTCTCGATCGCAGCAATTAATAATTCCAAAGCAATTTGATTTGACTCCAGGTTGGGTGCAAAACCACCTTCATCCCCTACACCTGTAAGCAAATTCTTTTCATCCAAAACTTTACTTAAGGTTGCAAATACTTCAGCACCCCAACGTAAAGCTTCCCGGAAGGAACCTGCACCTACTGGGACAATCATAAATTCTTGAAAATCAACATTATTTGCAGCGTGGGCACCACCATTAATTACATTCATCAATGGTACCGGTAATAAATTTGCTAGCGGTCCGCCCAAATAGCGATATAGCGGTACTCCCAATGATGAAGCACTAGCTTTGGCAGCAGCTAAAGAAACCGCTAAGATCGCATTAGCACCCAAACTGGATTTATTTGGAGAACCATCAAGAGCAATCATTGTTCGATCCAATAATTCCTGGTTGAGGGCATCCATTTGTAACAAGTTTGGAGCTAGTGTTTCTTGGATATTCTGCACTGCTTTAAGTACACCTTTACCACCATAGCGGTTTTTGTCTCCATCTCTTAATTCATGGGCTTCAAAAGTCCCAGTAGAAGCACCACTGGGAACTTGTGCCAATCCTACGGCACCATCAACCAGATAAACTTCTGCTTCTACAGTTGGTCTACCCCGCGAATCTAAAATTTCCCGGGCAACAATAGTTTTAATGGCGGTATTAATCATCCGTAATTTTTCCTTTGTCTAAGTGCGTGAATATAGCTACTCGAAAGAAAGTTCTCGATTGAGCAACTCAACCGTTAGCATAGGCGCTTCCTCTAAAACCTAAGCAAGATATTAAGGAAGATTTTGGGTCGTGGGGATTGGCGACTGGGAAGAAAACAAATACTTTATCTCTATTCCCAATTCCAATATGCCGCTAAGAACGCGCGGCTAACGCCACGCTTCCGCTAACGCTAATCCCCATATGACGCTGTGTACACTTACGTGTCCCGCTAGACCGCGCCGCGAGCGGCGAATGTTAACGCATCACGCTGTGCTAACGCCAATCCCTAACCGCCAATTTCCAATCCCCACAACAGAGTAAAATCATGAATCAACAGAATTTTAATTCAAACTTCGATCCCAAGGTCAAAGAATCGGAAATTCCCCCCGGATATCTCAACATTATGGGTTATGTGGATGAGTCAGAAGTTAATGGTCCTGGGTGTCGAGCAGTAATTTGGGTACAGGGATGTTGGCGAGAATGTCCCGGTTGTTTTAATCCTGAGTCTTGGTCCTTTGATACCAATCAATTAATATCAATTGATGATTTGGTCAATAAAATTCTCAGTAAACCACGCAATCAAGGAGTAACTTTTTCCGGTGGCGAACCTTTTTTGCAAGCTCCTGCACTAGCAGAATTAGCCGCCAAAATTAAGGTAAAAGGCTTAAATGTAATGTCTTTTACAGGATTTACCCTAGAACAATTACAATCTAAAAATGCACCAACAGGTGCCAAATTATTATTGCAGCAATTGGATATTCTAATTGATGGACCCTACATTGAATCTTTAGCGATTAACTCTCCCAACTCCCCGGTTTCCTCCCGAAATCAACAGGTTCGTATCTTTAATCCTGCTTTGAAAGACCAAATAAATTGGGCTAGCGACGAAATAGAAGTTCATATCTTCAAGGATGGTAGCCGCTTAGTAACTGGTTACAGGGGAGGTTTGGAATTATCTTGAGCAGTAGGTGAGTGTAAATGTTTTCAGTCAATTGGGGACGAATGTAGTAAACTACTGTTCTGCTGGTTTACTTCATTCCTTCTGACCGGCTTGAGAGACATAGTATTGCTAAGTCTTAAGAGAGAAAAAATCCATTTTCGACTCCGACCCTCAAATATTTAGTTAGGAGATAAACTGAAATTTATTTCTTCTCTCACCCCCAATTTGTAAAATATTTACAGATGACGATATTTCATTAAGTCAAGATAAGGGATTAAAGATGCGTTTACTGCACACTATGCTGCGGGTTGGCAATCTAGAGGAATCACTGAAATTTTACTGTGACGTCCTGGGAATGAAATTAATCCGAAAGAAAGAATATCCAGGAGGTAAATTTACTCTAGCTTTTGTTGGTTATGGTGAGGAGAAAGACAATACAGTATTAGAGCTTACTTATAACTGGGGTGTTGATAATTACGATATAGGAGATGCTTACGGTCATATTGCAATTGGAGTTGATGATATTTATACTACATGCGAAACCATTAAAAAACTTGGTGGGAAAGTAGTACGCGAACCGGGACCTATGAAACATGGTTCTACTGTGATTGCTTTTGTTCAGGACCCAAATGGGTACAAAGTTGAACTTATCCAAACTAGTAATCGAAGCGAAACAGTTGTTACCACAAAGTAGAGACTAAAGTAGTTTTGATTAAAAAGTGTGGGTGATGAATTTGAGGGGTCAGCAATCGCCAGGGGAAGTCTTTCTTTTGCTAGTAAATTCGGAAAATATTGATCAGGAATCAGCACAAAGTTCTAGTAATAGTCATACTCAGACTATTAGACGTTTGATAGCGCTAGGAAGTGTATTAACTGGTGGTGTGATTTCAAACTGTTCAGTATCACGAGCAAGTACCGTAGTACAAAACATACTTCCACCAGAACATATTGCTGATACTGCAACAGTACGAGAATTATTGACCGGTCAAGATATTCCTCACTCAGAAATATCCCCACCAGAAACAGATTTAAGTCTTTTGCAAACAGAGTTTTCATCAACTACACCAGAAATTACCACTCCAGAAATTACTACACCAGCAACCAACCCCCCTGAAACACTAGAAAAACAATTTTCTTCCCCTGTTGATCGCGCTTACCCACCTCCCCATACCTCAGCAGGATTATCGTTTCCATCCGATCAAGTAAATAATTTAAATGAAGTAAATAATTTAGGGGTAAAGTCCGAAATCAAGTCTCAAATTCCTCCTGGGACTGAGCGCATTCGAAAAACTAATCAACCCTCAGTATCGGGATTATCAGATGTTTACCCTACAGATTGGGCTTATCAAGCACTTAAATCTTTGGTTGAACGATACCAGGTAATTTCTGGTTATCCAGATGAAACCTTTCGCGGTAAACGTCCTCTCACTCGCTATGAGTTTGCAGAAATTTTGTCCGCAACTGTTGACAAGATGGAAAGCATAGTAGCTGACCTTGCAGGTCAGGATTATGTCCGTCAAGATATGATAATTTTGCGCCGCTTAAAATTAGAATACCGGGCTGCTTTGGATGGATTATCTCGTATAGAAAAAATTAGCGATAGCGTAGATAGGTTGGAAGGAAATCAATTTTCCACTACTACTAAACTAAGTGGCGAACAGATTTTTGGTTTAACTGGTGGTTCGGGAACTAATGGTATTTTGCTTAGTCGTTCCCGTATAAATTTGAAAACTAGCTTTAAACCAAATGATTTACTCATTACTCAATTTGAAGCAGGTAGTGATAGCCAAGATGCTATTGGTTTAAAACAAGAAGAAAATGGCAATCTTTTGGGAACTAGTGGCTTAATTGCTAATGGTGGTGGGCTTGACTATGCAGATGTCGAAAGCAATTTTAGATTGCGACGTTTGTACTACACCTTGCGTCCCACATCCGATTTAGCTATAACTCTAGGGGCAAAAATGTCACCAAGAGACTTTATCGATCGCAACAGTTATGCTAACAATGAAGCGGTAGATTTTAGTTCCAGCTTTTTCTTGAATAATCCTCTAATAGTCCAAAACCAAATAGATCGTAATGGGGGTGCAGGAGCAGCTATTAGCTGGAACCCAGGAGGGGGAAAATTTACCTTGCGATCGCTTTATATTGCTGGGAACAGTAGCGAACATGATTCTAATTCGGATGGAGGTTTGTTTGGTGACCCCCGTCAATCAAGTCTAGAACTAGAATATGTTCCCAGTAAGCAACTAACTGTTCGGTTGCAATATACTAATGCCTCAATTAATAATATTGATATTGAAGCTTTTGGCGTAAATGCTGAATATTCCCTTAATTACAATACCGGTGTTTTTGCTCGCCTGGGATTCGGTAAATATCAAGGATTTAGTACTGTTACTAACACAGATTTAGATTTAAATCCTGTAAGTTGGGCAATAGGTGTGGGCTTTCGGAATATTGTGATTCCCGGTACAATTGCCGGGATTGCCATAGGTCAGCCTTTTGCTACTAATGGTTTAGGTGATGCCAATCAAATTAATTTAGAAGCATTTTATAATTTGCAACTGAGCGATAATATCAGTGTTACCCCTACTTTCACTTTTGTTGATAACGCGGATAACGATAGCTCAAATAGTATAATCTGGCAAAGTACTTTGAGAACGGTTATTTCCTTTTAAAGTACTTTACAGATAATTTTTGTGCTCTTTATATTTCAAAAAAAACAAAAAAAACTTTATAATCTCTTTCTTAATTCAAATTTTTCTTAGTCTTGAATTCTTACTTTTTATTATTTGCTCTTAACTCCTAACTTCTAACTAATACGATGCTTGAGCGCCAATGCGTTAACGCTAGTTAGAGTATGGTCAATCCTGACTTCTTACTCCTAACTTACTTTTCTTAAATAAAGTTCGCTCAAATTGTTAGATTGGATATAAATCCTAAAATTTAAATCCTCACCCAAATCTCAATCTCAGAATCTAGATTTCAGATTGCAACCGTATATACAAGTGGATACGCACTCACAATGTTTGGATAATAAGTTAAGGTAATTCCCACTGTCGCAATCGAATTTCATACCACTTTACCTGAGTTTAAAGGGGTTAGTTTTTCCTCGTTCTCATGAAAGTGATCCCAAAATCCGCTTAAATGATATCCTAAATTCATTCATATGCAGCCCACAGATCCAGATAAATTTACTGATAAAGCTTGGGAAGGGATAGTTAAATCCCAAGATATTGTTCGTGCTTATCAACAACAGCAGCTCGATGTCGAACATTTAATGATTGCTTTGTTGGAACAAGACAAAAGTCTAGCTTCACGAATTCTTAATCGTTCCGGCGTTGATGTTCCTAGAATGCAACAGCAATTAGAAGATTTTACACGGCGTCAACCTAAGGTAGGTAAATCCGATCAGCTCTATCTCAGTCGTAGTTTAGACAGAATGCTCGATAATGCAGATGCGGCTAGGGAGAGAATGCAGGATGCTTATATTTCCATAGAACATGTTTTGCTGGGATTTGCCGAAGACGAACGTATTGGACGGCGGATGTTCAAAAGCATGAATGCGGATGTATCTAGTCTGGAGGCTGCAATTAAAGCAATTCGCGGTAGTCAAAAAGTTACAGATCAAAATCCAGAGTCTCGCTATGAAGCCCTGCAAAAATTTGGTTTGGACTTGACAGAACAAGCGAAATTAGGAAAGCTTGACCCGGTAATTGGGCGTGATGAAGAAATTCGCCGAGTAATTCAGGTGTTATCCCGTCGCAGCAAAAACAATCCAGTTCTAATAGGCGAACCGGGGGTAGGTAAAACTGCGATCGCTGAAGCTTTGGCGCAGAGAATCGTTAAAGGTGATGTTCCCGAATCTTTAAAAAACCGTCAATTAATTACTTTGGATATTGGTAGTTTAATTGCTGGTGCTAAATATCGGGGTGAATTTGAAGACCGTTTGAAATCAGTATTAAGGGAAGTTACAGAATCAAACGGTCAAATAGTTTTATTTATTGACGAATTACATACTGTTGTTGGTGCTGGTTCTGGAAAACAAGGGTCAATGGATGCGGGTAATTTACTCAAGCCCATGTTAGCGCGGGGTGAACTGCGTTGTATTGGAGCAACAACATTAGATGAATACCGCAAATACATTGAAAAAGATGCAGCTTTAGAAAGACGTTTTCAGCAAATACTGGTCAAACAACCCAACGTAGAAAATACTATTTCGATTTTGAGGGGTTTGAAAGAACGTTATGAAGTACACCACAACGTTAAAATTTCTGATTCAGCTTTAGTCGCAGCTGCAACATTGTCAGCAAGGTATATTGCTGATCGGTTTTTACCGGATAAAGCGATCGACTTAGTAGACGAAGCCGCAGCACAATTAAAAATGGAAATTACTTCCAAACCAACCGAGTTGGAAAACATTGAGCGGCGATTAATGCAGCTAGAAATGGAAAAACTTTCCTTAGCAGGAGAGGAAATAGAAACGCCACAAACCAAAGAAAGGTTAGAAAGAATTGAGAGAGAAATTGGATCGTTAACTGAAAAACAGCAAGAATTTAACGAACAATGGCAAGGTGAAAAGAAACTTTTAGAAGCAATTAGTACCCTTAAAAAAGAAGAAGAGAATCTCAGAGTCCAAATCGAACAAGCAGAACGGGACTACGATCTTAACACTGCAGCCCAATTAAAGTACGGAAAATTAGAAGTAGTACAACGGGAATTAGAAGATAAAGAAGCGCAGTTACTCAAAATTCAATCCCAAGATTCTAGTTTATTACGGGAACAGGTCACCGAAGCTGATATTGCTGAAATCGTTGCAAAATGGACGGGGATTCCTGTAAATCGTCTTTTGGAATCGGAAAGACAGAAATTATTACAATTAGAACAGCACTTACAGCTAAGAGTTGTCGGTCAAAGTGAAGCAGTGGAAACTGTTTCTGCAGCAATTCGCCGCGCCCGTGCGGGAATGAAAGACCCATCTCGCCCCATAGGTTCATTTTTGTTTATGGGACCAACAGGTGTGGGTAAAACCGAGTTAGCAAGGGCTTTAGCTGCATTTTTGTTTGATGCTGATGACGCCTTGGTGCGTTTAGACATGTCTGAGTATATGGAAAAGCATGCGGTTTCCCGTTTAGTTGGTGCACCTCCCGGATATGTTGGTTATGAAGAAGGGGGTCAACTTTCTGAAGCTATTCGTCGCCGTCCTTACTCAGTAGTCTTACTCGATGAAGTTGAAAAAGCTCACCCAGATGTATTTAATATTCTTTTACAAGTCTTGGATGACGGTAGAATTACTGATTCTCAGGGAAGAGTTATAGATTTTCGTAATACCGTCATCGTAATGACCAGTAATATTGGTAGCGAACATATTCTGGATATTTCCGGTGATGAATCCCAATACGAACAAATGCGAAATCGAGTTACCGACTCTTTGCGATCGCACTTTCGTCCGGAATTTCTCAACCGGATTGACGATTTAATTATCTTCCATCCTTTGGGTCGCAACGAAATGGCGAAAATCATTCGCATTCAACTCAAACGGGTAGAAAGTCTCCTTGCAGATCAAAAGATTTCTCTAGAAATTTCCAAAGCAGCCTGCGATTACCTAGTTAATGTGGGTTACGATCCAGTTTACGGCGCTCGTCCCATAAAAAGAGCAATTCAAAGAGAAGTTGAAAACCCAATCGCGACAAAAATTTTAGAAAATACCTTTATTGCTGGTGACACAATTGTAATAAATAAAGAAGATAAAGGTCTGAGTTTTCGGAAAAAAAAAGTAGCAGCTAAAATTTCTGTGAATTCAAATCCTGTCAGATTGATTAGTTGATCTGAAAGGTAAAAGGTGTTAAATCGAAAACTTAAACGCAAATACACCTGATTGAAACACAAATCCTGAAAACAAATTCTGAAAATAAATTTATTTTTAGAGATGTCCCACCTCAGTAGCAATACTGCATTATTTGTGGGACATCTCTGTAATTTATTGTTAATGTTTCAGCTTATAAGGGAAGAATATAAGTATAAGTCAACAAAATTGAAATTATCCATAGATGTCTAATGAAATACCTTAATTTAAATTACTTACAAGAAATAAAAATTAAATATTTATTTTGTAGGGTGTGTTAGGCGTACGAGAAAATCTATTTTTTTGTTACCTTTTTCATCGCGCCGTAACGCACCGGAAATAGATATCATCTAATGATAACGGTTTTCGGTTGAGTGTAGTACACCTCGTAGAGACGTATTAGCGCCTAGCGCAAGCGTACCGGATCCGTAGGTAGCAGTTCCGGATCCGTAGGTAGCGCAGCTATAGGTAGCGCAGCTATAGCTAGAGCCTGCGGCGTCGGCGAAGCCTCTAGGTATTGCGTGACCGTAAGGTCATAATTTTACGTCTCTACATTTGGGAATTAGAAAATGAATGTATTTGATTCAAATGAAAACCGCTATATTTAAGTTTGTAATTCGTTTATGTCTAAATAATTTATTACTAGCGCAAAAGTATAACTAAAAATCAATCAATAAAAATATAAATAATTTGACAAAATATGACTGTTGACTTAACTATTGCAATCCCAACTTATAACGGTGAAAAACGTTTACCTCAAGTTTTAGATAAATTAAAAAATCAAATCGAGACAGATAATATTAAATGGGAAGTTCTAATTGTTGACAACAATAGCACAGATAATACATCGAAACTTATTCGAGAATATCAAGTAAATTGGTTAAAAAATATTCCCTTACGTTACTGTTTTGAAAAAGAACAGGGATTACCATTTGCAAGACAAAAAGCAATTATGGAAGCAAAAGGAAAACTAATAGGTTTTCTTGATGATGATAATTTACCACACTCCAATTGGGTAAAATCCGCCTACAATTTTGCTAGGAAAAATCCTCAGGCTGGAGCTTTCAGTAGTAAGATTAATGGTTTATTTGACACTGAACCTTCTGAAGAGTTGAAGCAGATTATTTTCTATTTGGCTATTGTTGATCGAGGTTCTGAACCCGTCCTATATAAACCGCGTAAAAAAGGACTTCCTCCAGGTGCGGGGTTAGTTGTAAGGCGTGAAGTCTGGCAAAAATGTGTTCCTTCTCGCTTATTTTTAGTTGGAAAATCTGGAAATTCTCTTATCCCAACAGGTGAAGATGCAGAAGCACTTTTACATATATATAAAGCTGGTTGGGAAATTTGGTATAACCCGGAAATGGAAATTGAGCATGTTATTCCATCTTGGCGATTAGAAAAAAATTATCTGATTCAATTAATGCGTGGTATTGGTTTAGGACGCTTTTACTTAAGAATGTTATCACTGCAATGGTGGCAAAGACCGGTAGCTTCTTTATTTTATCTAGTTAACGATTTCCGTAAAATTATCTTACGTTTAATCCAAAATTGGCGTTTAGCAATTTTTGCTAATTTTCAAGATTTTGGTGATAGTAATTTTGACCGTAATATTGTCTCTGCGTGTGAAATGGAAATTTTAATTAGTACTTTTTTAAGTCCCTTTTATTTAACAAAGCTGAAAATAGATAATTTAAAATCTCGAGCTTAAAATCTAGAGTTTAAAATATGGAATTTAAACCTCGTAATTTAGCATCAATTAAGGGAATGTAAAAATCTGACATATTCACTGATGAAGAATGAGCTAACGATGATTTATCATGAATAATAATTAATATAAAATAAATGATAAATATAATAAATGTCACTTATATCTGTAATTATACCAGTATATAACGGCGAAAAAACTATTGAAAATACAATTAAATCAGTCTTAAGTCAAAGTATAAACAATTTTGAATTGATAATAATTAATTCAGCATCAACTGATTCGACATTAGAGATTATCTCCCAATTTAAAGACCCACGTATTAAGGTTTTTTACTATCCAAAAGCTAATGTAGCCGTCAACCGGAATCGTGGCTTTAAACATGCTTGTAGTGATTTCATCAGTTTTATTGATGCTGATGATTTGTGGACAAAGGATAAATTAGAACTTCAATATAACGCATTAATTAATAATGCTAATGCTGGACTTGTTTATAGTTGGACAGATTGTGTAGATGAACGAGGTAAATTTCTCCGCAGATGTTCCTATGTCAATTGGAGCGGAGATGTCTATTGCAAGTTACTGTTAGACGACTTTATTGGTAGTGGTTCTAATGTTATGATTCGCCGAGATGCTTTTGTAGCGGTAGGAGGATTTGATGAAATTTTAACAAATGCTCAAGATACTGATATGTGGATACGTTTAGCAGCTAAATATGATTTTGTTTGTGTACCAAAACCACAAATTTTATATCGAATTTGTAATATTTCTATGTCTTCTAATGTATTGGGATTAGAAAAATCAAACTTGGAAGTTATTAATAGGGCGTATTCTCATTCAAAGGCTGCACAACATCAACATCTAAAAATATATAGTTTGGGCAATCTTTATAAGTATCTTAGTTATAAAGCACTTGATGTATACCCAGGGAAACAGAATACTTTTCATACTGCTAGGTTTATTTTTATGTGTCTGAAATATGACCCAGTTATAGTTTTTAAACCAATATTTTTTAAAGCTTTATTTAAACTGACTTTAATGACTTTACTTTCTCCGAAACAGGCTAAAAAGGTACTAAGTTTATTGCCCATTTTATCTAACACAAGTACTTTCTTAGGATATGAAGTAACTTCTTAATTAATCATGTTTTATCAATAAAATTTTCCTAATTAAAAAAACTTCACTTGAATAATCACAAATTTCACTATAGCAATCCTAAAGTACTTGTGAAAAATATCACTTGTACAGTTAATATTTAATTTTCAATAACACTTTATTTAATAAAATAAATGACTATTTCCGTAGTTATTCCTGTTTATAATGGCGAACAAACAATTGCAGAAACAATAAAATCTGTATTAAATCAAAATTTCAAAGATATAGAAGTTATAGTTATCAATGATGGTTCTACAGACAAAACAGTAGATATTGTTCAAAATATTTTTGATTCTCGTCTGCAAATATTTTCCTATGATAATTCTGGTTTAGCTGCTACTCGTAACCGTGGAATAAAAAAAGCAAGGGGAAAATTTATTTCTTTTATTGATGCTGATGATTTATGGACACTTGATAAATTAGAAGACCAATATCAAGTTTTAAAAGCAAATCCCCGAGCAGTATTAGCTTACAGTTGGACAGATTACATAAATGATTCTGGTAACTTTATTAAAGCAGGTAGACGCATAAAATTTACCGGATGGGTTTATGAGCGAATGTTGATGGGAAATTTCCTAGAAAATGGCTCAAATCCTCTCATTCGTCGCCAAGTATTTGAAGAAGTCGGTCATTTTGATGAATCCCTATCCGCCGCAGAAGATTGGGATATGTGGTTACGAATTTGTGCGAATCATGAATTTGTATGTGTGCAAAAACCACAGATTTTATATCGAATATCTGCTAATTCAATGTCAAATAACCTCAAAAAGCAAGAAGCAGAATCTTTAAAAGTGATTGACCGTGCTTTCATCGATGACAAAGCTCAACAACTACAGCACTTAAAAAAGACAAGTTTAGCCAATCTTTACAAATACCTGACTTTTAAAGCAATTGAAGCTGCACCAAATAAACAACAAACTCGAATTGCATTACGATTTTGGTGGAACTTTATCAACAATAGTTCATCCCTTCGGCAACAGTGGCGCATCATATTAATAGCGGCGGTCAAGATAATTTTTCCTCACCTTTGTAATATTCTGCAAAAGAAAAAATACCATAATTTAAGTAAAAAAACTTAAGGACAGTAACATTTAATATCATGGTAGGGAAATCCGAATTATTTTTATAGGGCAAACAAACATTTCAAGTATAGGCATTCACACTCGTTGAGTTCTACAATTCTTGATTGATTCAGCATTGATTTTCGCACTTACATAAATAAAAAGTGTCGAAATAAGCTTGTCTGAGTCATGATTGAAATATTTGTATGTATTTGTAATCAGAGAATATGCTAGAACAAGGTACTATCAGCATTCATACTGAGAATATATTCCCGATTATCAAGAAATCGCTTTATTCCGATCATCAAATCTTTTTACGAGAATTGGTATCCAACGCTGTAGACGCGATTGCTAAACTGGAAATGGTATCCCGCTCTGGAGAATATTCAGGCGAAATCGGCGAACAAGAAATTCAAATTGCTGTTGATAAGGATAAGAAAACTCTTTCCATATCCGATAATGGAATTGGAATGAGTGCTGATGAAGTAAAAAAATATATCAACCAAGTGGCATTTTCCAGTGCCGAAGAATTTATTCAAAAGTATAAAGGAGACTCAAACCAACAAATTATTGGTAACTTTGGTTTGGGTTTCTACTCATCCTTTATGGTCGCAAAGCAGGTTGAAATTGATACACTTTCTTATAAGGAAGGGGAACAAGCTGTCCATTGGACTTGTGATGGTTCTCCTGCTTTCACTTTGGATGATTCATCTCGCACAACTCGTGGTACTACAATAACTCTGCACCTCATGGAAGAGGAAGAGGAATTTTTAGAACCCGCACGCATCAAAAATCTTGTTAAAACTTACTGTGATTTTATGCCAGTACCCATCAAAATGGATGGGGAAGTTCTCAACAAACAAAAAGCTCCTTGGCGAGAATCACCCAGTAGTTTGAACAAGGAAGATTACTTAGAGTTTTACAAATATCTGTATCCCTTTGAAGAAGAACCATTACTTTGGGTACATTTGAACACCGATTATCCCTTTATTGTCAATGGTATTCTCTATTTTCCCAAACTCAAGCCCGATGTTGAAGTTAATAAAGGACAAATCAAACTATTCTGTAACCAAGTTTTTGTCAGTGATAATTGCGAAGAAATTATTCCCCAGTTTTTGTTACCCATGCGGGGTGTAATTGATAGTACCGATATTCCTCTCAACGTTTCCCGTAGTGCTTTACAAGGCGATCGCACCGTAAGAAGAATTGGTGACTATATCGCCAAAAAGGTCGGAGATAACCTCAAGGAATTGTATCGCGACGATCGCGAAAAATATGTTGGTGCTTGGAAGGATCTCGGTACTTTCGTTAAATTTGGCGTTCTCAACGACGAAAAATTCAAGAAACAAGTCCAAGACATAGTAATATTCCGTAGCACATACCAAGAAGAATCAGCAGACACCACCACAGTTCAAGTTCCCACAGAAGAAGGTGATGCTTGGCAAGATGTTACTCCTGCTAACAAATTACCTTATACTAATCTTAAAGAATACTTAGAACGGAACAAAGCAAAGCACGAGAATCGAGTATTTTACTGCACAGACGAAGCAGCACAAGCCACCTATGTAGAATTACATAAAAGCCAAGGCTTGGAAGTCCTATTTATGGACTCATTCATTGATACTCACTTTATCAACTTCTTGGAGCGGGAATATACAGACGTTAAATTTACTCGGGTAGACTCAGACTTAGATAACACCCTCTTAGATCAAGAGAAAGACAAAGAAATCGTTGACCCTAACACAAATAAGACTCGCAGCGAGCAAATCAAAGAGCTATTTGAGAAAGCACTCAACAAACCAAAACTAAATATTCGTACCGAAGCCTTAAAATCTGATAATCCCCAAGGTACACCACCAGCAATGGTTCTTTTACCCGAAATTCTACGCCGTTTGCGGGAAATGAACGCCATGATGCAACAACAAAACGTAGAATTTCCAGAAGAACACGTTTTACTGGTAAATACATCCCACCCATTAATTCAAAACCTGGCAAATCTCAACCAAGGTAGTATTATTCAAGGTGATGGTTCTTCTCCCACACAACAATTGGTAAATATGGTTTGCCAACATGTTTACGATCTAGCATTAATGTCACAGAAGGGCTTTGATGCTGATGGGATGAAATCTTTTGTACTTCGTTCCAATGAAGTACTAACCAAACTTACAAAAGAAGCAATTAAGTAGGATAATTCATGATTGACAGTTAACATAAATCCGATTTTGTAGTGGACTGACACGCCTAAAATGATGCAATAGATTTGTCCTAAAATTTATTTCAATTAATGATTTTTGGATTTTGCTAACGCACTATTTTAGCTGTGTCAGTCCAGTAGGGTGTGTTAGGCGTTAGCCGTAACGCACCGTTATTCTTAATATCGGATGTGTTAATTCGCTAATTGTGGTTGCTTATTCAAGCAAAAGCAGTGATATACCATCACAAAGATGATATTGGGTAAATTAAATACCCAACATTCAACCAAAATTAATAACTGTCTACTTGTTTTCCCTAATTACTTGCTTCTTTAGATAAAATAGTAGATCGTGTAAAAAACAAGGAGATAGATTTTATGTCTCGTCGCTGTCAACTTACTGGGAAGAAAGCAAATAATGCTTTTGCAATTTCCCACTCTCACCGTCGTACCAAGCGTCTTCAGCAAGTCAACCTACAGAACAAACGTGTTTGGTGGGCTAAAGGTAATCGTTGGGTAAAACTAAAACTTTCTACCAAAGCAATCAAAACTTTGGAAAAGAAAGGTCTTGATGCAATGGCTAAAGAAGCTGGGATTAATCTTAATCACTATTAAGGTTCTATCATTTCCAAGTTCATACCTAAATTACTGGCAATTTTCGCCAGTTATCATCAAACAAACCAGAGCACCTGTGCGGAAACCGATACGGGTGTTTTTGGTGTTTATGGGGTTGGGGACTAGGGATTAGGTAGGGATTAGGGATTAGGCGTTGGGAAGCAAGCATATTGGATTATAAGCAAATAAAGTACAGCTAAAATACTGTCAGGAGTAAAGAATATTCTAATTTTGACTCCTGTCTTCTGATTTCTAAAAAATACTAAAAAGCACATCCACTGGGTTGTGGTTGTTGGGATTTTACCTCGAAAGCAAAATTGGCTTTCAGTTGAGTTGGTTTAAAACCATCTTTTACTGAACCTTTGAAAACGGTTGTCCCATAACCTGAATTATTCATGTGTGCTCGGATTATTACTATTTCGTTATTGCTCACAGTCACTGGTCCACCCCAACGCTCAAAAGGTTGCTCTTTAACATGACTGTGTGCCAAAATACGGCGATAGAGAAGTTTTCCTTCCTCATTCAATACTTCCCACCAGTTAGCATATTGTTCGCAACCTGTATCGGGGCTGGCAATCCCCACATTAAAGGTATAGTTTTGTGCTTTTCCCTGAGCTTTAACAGATACTACTTTAGCTTCATTAACATTTTTTTCCACAATATTTTGCTCTGTATTTTGCTGTTGCACATTAGCTGAGTTCGTTTCTGTGCAGCCAAAAATGCAAATCATAGCCAAAATGAATAATTTTTTCACAACTATCACCGCATTATGTTTAGGTATCGATAATTTTTTAAGTCAAGTCGATTCAAATACAGCAATTACCAATTACCAAAATTTTATTTTCCCTAACTGATATATTTATCGCTGCAAATGGGTAACATAAGTTTACTCTCCCAACAGCAACTTCATTTACCTGTTATTTCAAGTAAAATTTTGCCTTTTTTGGGATGAATTGATGACATTTATACTTTGTCTCAGCTACAAATTAAATAATCCAATATTTCTGAATAATAATTCAGACTTTTGAACCTGTTAAAAAATCTATTCATTACTAAAAATCATCATATAAATTAAAGTTGATTTTTAACCTACAAATTTTATTGTTAGGTCATTTTTATCGTGCATATAGCAATCCTAAACCATTTGTGAAAATCAAATATGATTGCTAGATATAAGAATAATAAAAACAATTTTTAAAACATAATATCATTCCTTGCATCGTTTTTTTGACCAGAAGGTAGTTATGCATCCCAATCACCAATTAGTCAAATTAATAAAAAGTTTCTATCAAAAAAATCATCAAAAATCTACGTTAGAAATTAGAGAACAACGTGCTTGGTTGTTGCGAACTTTCTTGCT